>APMI01022999.1_pt1 | contig 17452 bp, 11 predicted proteins | sample 667938 | NCBI WGS metagenome assembly APMI01 (sample SAMN01084076, study PRJNA167559) | wastewater metagenome | biome: Wastewater | place: Denmark: Ejby Moelle, Odense | collected 2011-11-28 | reverse complement strand
TAAAATATTAAATTTAAAAGAAATACATCTCATTAATAATATTTAAACAATGATATTTTTACTATACGCAATAAATTATCAAATTGCTTAATTAATTTCTTCTAGTCTATAACCCCAAAAAGCATAAATAAAACCAAAATTTTCCCATAGTCAACAAATAAATCATGAACTCAACAAAATATAGCAAGTTAAAATCAAAGAAACCCTCAGGATTCTATTAACAATCAATCCCTTCAAAGCCAATCCTTAAAAAATTACTAACGAGACTATCATAATCATATGAAACTTGCCATACAAAATTTATCACAGAATTACTGTAAAACCGACAACGCAAAATAACATAATTGCGGCAACTGCGACATAAATATATATAACAAAATCCAATGCTTCCACCTAGTTACTCTTCTGATAGATTTTCAGATTAGAAACCTATTTCTTCTGGGTAGCAGTATTTGAATTAGAAAGTTAGAGACGGACTTATTGTGCCTGATCGTGCTTTTAATAGTCAGCCTAATGGTAATTTTTTATTTTTTATTTTTAGTCAAAAGTGGAATACTTGATCGAAGTAAAATGATGAGTTTAGATAATAATGATGATAAAAGGGTTATCAATCAGAAATTTCAGGAATTTGTGAGGATTGTTGATGAACAATCAGGAGCATTGAAGAGAAAAAGATTGTCGAATTTAAGTACGGAAACTGCAAACTCGAATAATTATTCATTACCAGTTATCAAATCTCCTCAGAAGCTATCAATGAAGAAAACTTACTTCAAAAAATATCCCTCAGATCAGTACAATTTCTACCGTCCGCCTATAAAATAAATAAGCAGAATATAGAAGATATTCGAATTAACAGCACAGAGACAGTCAACTGAGCGATCCCGTACAAAATAATTTAGCAATAGTAATAGTCAAAGTCGTTAAATTGAACATTCTCGACAGTCTTCACCAAGAAATTATCGGACTTTAGAAATTAATCTCAGTCGAGAAAGTAGTATTAAAAATATTAGGGAAGCTGTTAAGACTTTGGATGCCAGTCGTGCCTGAAATCTCTAATAATTATTTTACTTTTTTACTTTATATTATGCTAGCTATAACAACGGTCGTATTTCTTCCTATGTGTCAGAAATATAGTAATTTCTGATTATAGATTTAATAATATTTAATAATGAATATAGCCAAACTTGCTACCAAACTGATAAACCCAGCCAGTCTCACAACATTAAGAAATATTCAACGAGTGCCGATCTCAACAATAAAACCTTTCATTTCCTCAACAAATTTCAAGTTAAACATCAACAGTCATGCATCTTTAGTTAAACGCTTGTCCTACAGATTCTCAAATGATAAACCCCCAAACAAAGACCCTAAAAAAGATCCAAAAAATAATAAAAAAGCATAGCCGACATGGAAATAAAAATTTCAAGATAAAATCAAAATATTGAACTAATATCTTGACATTATTTACAATAAAAAATTAACTACTCTTACCATTATACTTACATCATTTTTTGTGTTAGGGTTATACTTACTTTCTTTAGATAATCAAACTCAATAAATATCATTAAAATAATTTATCAACTTGATGGAGACTAATACTTTCAAATAAGTAATTTTTGTATAGGAGTAATTTTTCTACAGTAAAAATATTAAAGCTAAAAAAATATAAGCTAAAATTAATAATCAAGTATTTTTTGCATATGTGAGTAATTTTGATACTTTGTATGATTTAGTTGCGAAAAATGGTGCAATTTCATATAAAAATTAAAGAAGATCGGGGTTGGAATTTTTTATGCAGAAGTTTTTTATTTTTGCTGATACTATATCCCTTGCGATTATTTTGGGAATTTTCTTTGTTAATAGAAAGAAAGGTGGGGAAATGGGTGCAGGTCAGATGAATCAGTTCAAAAATAAGAAATTTTAAGTCACGAAAAATGTTAATATTAAGTTCAACGATGTTGCAGGATTGCATGAAGTCAAAAGAGAAGTGCAATAAATTGTAGATTTCTTGAAAAACCCTGATAAATATACATCGTTGGGAGCAAGCATTCCAAAAGGTGTATTATTAACTGGGCCACCTGGCACAGGTAAAACTTTACTCGCAAAAGCATGCGCTGGTGAAGCCGATGTTCCATTTTACTCAGTATCAGGCTCAGATTTCGTCTAAATGTTTGTGGGAGTAGGTGCAGCCAGAGTCCGTGAGTTATTTCAATAAGCTAAATCATCAGACAAGCCAGCTATAATATTCATTGATGAACTTGATGCTATTGGTAAGAAAAGAATGAATAAACTTGGAGGTAATGATTAACGATAATCAACATTGAATCAGCTGTTAGTAGAAATGGATGGGTTTGGAACCAGTAATAAGGTTATTGTTATGGCTGCAACTAATAGAAAATAGATTTTGGATCAGGCTTTGGTTAGGCCTGGTCGATTTGATAGATAAGTTGAGGTGACATTACCTGATCTAAAAGGTAGATTTGAGATATTTAAAGTTCATTTAAAACCATTAAAACTGTCAACTAAATATACAATGGACGATTACGCAAAAAGATTAGCTTCTTTGACTCCAGGATTTAGTGGAGCATAAATTTCAAATTTATGTAATGAAGCTGCCATTTTATCAGCCAGACAAGGCAAATAAGTTGTATAAATGATCGATTTCTAAATATCATCAGAGCGTGTAATCGGAGGAGTTGAGAGAAAAGGTTTTGTATCTTTGGATTAGAAAAAAACTGTAGCATATCATTAATGTGGTCATGCTGTTGTCTCATGGTTCTTAGAAGGTGCTGATCCTTTACTAAAAGTAACGATTATTCCAAGATCAAAAGGAGCTTTAGGATTCGCACAATATTTTTTAAACTAAAACTAGATGAAAACAAAATAATAAATTTTAGATCGTATATGTTTTATATTAGGTGGGCGATGTTCATAACTGCACTTCTTCAAATAAGTAACAACAGGCGCTTACGATGATCTGTCCAAAGCCTACTAACTGGCCTACAGTTTGGTCGCTAAATATGGCATGACCACTGAAATAGGATATGCATCATACCCAGACATTCAATACACAAAACCTTACGGATAGGTAACTTAATCGTAAATTGATCGTCAAATGACTAAAATTATTCGTGAGTGTACCGAAAGAACAAAAATGATGATCGCCAAACATTAAAACGATATTAAGAGGTATAACTTTATATTTATCTTAGATTGGCTGAATAATTATTAGTAAAGTAAACTTTAGATGTTCGTAGTATTCAGAAAATATTGGGTAAGAGGCCATTTCCACCAAATAAAACATTCGAAGCGTATTTATAGACCAAAGATACTGTTTGATTTAAATTTCATAATGAATTAATTTACCTTTAATTTATTTGCTGAATTTAATACTATTTATCTATGTATTGACAAGACTAACAAATATTATAATATCTATTTGTATTATTAATATTAATTTTTTAATCACCACATTTCCCTACAATGGTTGAAAAAACTAAAAAGACTGTCCAAGCAAGAGCTAAAATTGCTCACAAGCTTGCACGATATGTGAAAGCTCTTCCCGTTCATTTGCACGCAGGATCATGCCCCGCCCAGCCATCAGTCTCTCATTTGAGTAATTGAGATGTTTATAATAGTCTATGGAGGTGCCCCTAAAAGAAAACAAAGAAATAGCGATAAAACTTGGTATCCCGCTGAAGACGAAAAGAAAATTTTCAAGAGAAAGAGAAATCAACCCAAAGCCAGTACTGGAAGAAAATCCATTACCCCTGGAACCATAGTCATTCTGCTTTCAGGTCCTCATAGAGGAAGAAGAGCTGTTGCTTTGAAAACTCTCGCTTCAGGCAATCTCTTAGTCACTGGACCTTATGCCGTTAACGGAGTCCCATTGAAAAGAGTCAACCCAGCCTACGTCATTGCTACCTCAACAAAAGTGGCCCTTGATGGAGTCACTGCCAATGTTGATGAAACTCACTTCAAAAGACAAGTTAGATATACTAAAAACGAATTGAAGAATGCTTCTGAAGCAAGAACTAAACGATCAGAGGCTGGAAAGCAAGCAACTATAGCTTGGAAAACTGAAGCCAAGAAAGTTCAAAAGACAGTTGATGATAAACTTGTTGAGAACATCAAGAAAGTTGAGCACTTGGGTGCCTATTTGAAAACTAGATTCACTCTTGCCAGTGGAGTTAGACCTCACGAACTCAAATTCTGATGATAGAATATTTAAAATATTTCCAACTTACTTCATGAATAATTAAATTCTATCTATAGATATATTGTTCTCGTTAAAGTTTAATTTAAATGATAGATTTGACAATATTTAATCATTATCTTCTTATACTAGGTCTCGAGGCAGCAGAAATACTTCCCAAAATTTGCTCAAGTTTCACCTCATTAATCTTTGGCTTAGGAATGGAAGCATCCAAATCAGCAATGATATAGAACATGCAAGCCACACCCAAAACATTAGAGTCCATTTCATCAGCATTCATCATAGTCATCGAGTCTCCTGCTGAGTGATGATATGTGAAATAAAATTCATGTTTACCATTGTCTGAATCTTTTATTTCGTTTGCCATTGTTGGAATACCGATTTGAGCGAGTGGTCCAGTATCTGCTGCGCCACCGTCATCGGTTAAATCTGCTGCGTTGATCAAACCCATATATTTTTGACTGACTTGTGCTACAATAGCTTTACCTTAAGCATGCCCTAAATACCCAAATCCTAATAATTGCGTACTGCCAAGATCATCCTAAAACGCCAAAATATGATTCCTCAACTCCTCCTTATGCGCAAGCAAATACGCATGTGCTCCATTTAACACTCCTCCCCATTACTAGCCACTCCATGCAATAAATCTCAATGTTCTTTTCGCTCTAAACCCATTATCTTTAAGTAATCTTAATGCTTAATAACAAGTCAAGAATCCACCAGCATCATCATTAGCACCAGTCTGTGATCCAGTATCCCAGGAATCTATATGTCCGCCCATTAAGATTATTTATTGGGGAATTGTTGAGCCTTTTATCTAAAATACGACGTTATTTGAGTATGTGTTTGGTACTTAATAACTGAATAGGGATAGTTAGAGTAAGATTGTCTGTTTTCTGGCTTGCATTCTTGCTAACATTTATGCGTCTTATGTTGAAATTGCGGCTACTGGGATTTTTGGGTAATTGGAATCGTAGTGCATTATACCGGTATGAACTGATTAGATTGAGGTTGGGGTCACTGAGCGGATTAAAGCTGCAGATGCACCATATTTTGCTGCGTGAGAGGCACCATACACTCGGTAGTCTACAGTTGGACCGTATCCATTCCAAACAGCATTGAAGACGACGATTTTGCCTTTAACTTGATCTTTAACTTTGTCGAGCTCATCATAATTGCTGACAACAATTGCATTAGCTTTAACATTTCCAGGTACACTACCACCTAAGCCAATAACTTTGAGTGGAGTGGGTACAGGTCTAGGATCATGAAGCCATAATTATTCATGCCCTCTAACCCATTTAGTAAAATTCTTGACAGCCTAAAGCCGAACATTATCAAACCCATCAGCTTTGGCTCGTGTATATATATTAACAATAACATTTTCCAAAGTTTAAGATCCCCACATTCTAGGCCCATAAGTGTCACTAATTTAAGCAAGTTTGTTATAGGCACCATGATAGAATTTACCTGCTTTGTCTTGAATTGCAGTCTTTAGTTTGTTTACTGTGTCTGTGTAATCTGCTTAAGCGTAGGCCATTGAAATTAAGCATAAGAGAAGTACAGCAATAGTTAATGATGATTTTTGCATTACTCTTGGTAATATCTTCAAGGATTTATTATATATGTATATATTTGGTATAGATTTTAGATAGTTATCGTCATAGTAGGATTATAATATATATTTAGAAAAATTTATGTATATTTTTTGTTTGAATATAGAAAAACAGAAATAAAATGTACTGCAGACGATATAAAATCGTTGCAAAAAAGACGAAAATCACCTTTATTTTAATTTTATAATATATGAAGATTTATTCTGTTTTTTGTAGCGCCAATGCCAAATTATTCAATATGAGCCTAAGGTCCTGTAATCTAATGATATAGATTCGCCATATAATATAAATGAACACCCTGAAATATTGATAGCTGATATGGATAATATAGTAATTGTAATGCTGGAGAATATCAACATTTTCCTAATTTTCACTGCCATCTGCGTGAGCACACAGTCAACCCCAAGCCAGCCCTGTTTCGCCCCGAACTGCCTGATCTGCTCATAATAATCGCCCTATACTTGTTAACTGTGCCTGTAATCATTGCAATGCTGTCAATAATAATGTTTACTCTGTGTGAATCAAACTTCATGCACTTTGTGTTCCAATGGGTTCAATTTGAATAGCAGTACTGGAGTCTGTCAACTGGCTAATTCATGTCAGCAGCCTGCCTGTGCTTTATGTGTCAGTGATCAAATTGGAAATACTAGGTGTCAATAATGTGTGGACGGCTATGTTTTGGATCAGTGGATGGCTAATTGCGTTAAATGTCCTCAGAATTGTCAGTATTGTACTATAGATGGTAAATGTATTACATGCCAGCTACTATTTTACATGGATTCTTCAAATCAATGCCAATTCTGCAATACCTGGTTACTTACAAGATGTGTACAATGCCTAAACTAATACTCCTGCCTATAATGTTAACCCGGCTACTACTTACACCCGTCAGCCATGACCTGCACTCAATGTTTAATAACAGACTGTGAACTCTGCATAAATGGTACAACTTGCTAAGTATGCTATCCTGGTTATTACTACAGTTCGAATTTGTGTAAAGCTTGTAGTTCTAACTGTAAAAATTGTTATACTTTGGCTTAGAATTGTACCAAATGTAATATCGATTATTTTCTTAATAATGGCACCTGTGTCAGCTGCAACGTTGGCATTCCTTTCTGTGTTGCTTGTATGATGCATACGGAATTGACTTGTACGCAATGTGCGCCTGGTATGACAGTATCTGATAATAAATGTATCCCATGTGATAAAGGATGTCTTCTTTGCACTACGAAAACAAACTGCACAGCTTGCGAACCTTTCTATTACCTACATGCATCAACATGCAAATCTTGTTAAATTCCACATTGCCAAGTCTGCTAAAGTTCAACTCTATGCAGCGACTGCTAATATTTGTATGCTGTGTCTTTGAATAATCGATCGATTTGTTAACCTTGTATGGAATCTTGTGTTGTTTGTAGTTCGCCTAATAAATGTCTGCAATGTTTATAAGGGTATGAACTTATTAATTCAACTTGTGTGTAATGTACTGCTTTAAATTGTGTTAAATGCACACATCCTTTATCATAAAGTTGCTCAGAGTGTGATTACGGTTTCTATCTAAAAAATGTCAGTACTATCACAGTCTGCGAACCTTGTCCGCACTTCTGTATACGTTGCGTATCTCCAACACATTGTTTACTCTGTTCGCCCGGATCTTACTTTCTAAAAAATTAATGTTTGCCTTGTCTTGTTGCAAATTGCTTCAACTGCAGTCTCAATGTGCTCATCAACAATACTTTCTGCGCTGTCTGCGACACTGGTCACTTCCTCATGCCCTCCTACACGCAGTGTATCGCCTGCACTCCCAACTGTTCTGTGTGCGCTACTGCATCCACATGCCAGTTCTGTCAGAAAGGATTCGCTCTTGGAGTCAGCAACACCAGTTGCATACCTTGTCCCAGTAACTGTCTCTTTTGTGAAAATGAGACCTGTCTCTAATGTGCGACTGGCTACTTCCGTGCAAATGGTGGTTCCAGTCTGTGTCTGGGCTGCCCATAAAGTTGCGCCACATGTTTCTCTTCTCTCTTCTGCAGTGAATGCAAGCGTGGTTTCTATCTCTCCACTTCGAACTCGCCGCTCACTCAGTTTCAGACTTGCCAGCCGTGTCCTTCACCCTGTTTGGTCTGCTCTTCTGAATCAGTATGCACAATATGCACTCCACAGTTCGCACTCGCTCATTAAGGTACATGTAGAGCATGTCCGACAGGGTGCCTCACTTGCGAGGTACAACTGCATTTAGGATGCCAGTCTTGCCTTGACGGTTTTGCTTTAGTACGTGATGGTTAATCTGGATCCTGTTAAACTTGTCCTAGTTTTTGTGCTAAGTGTGCTGCAGTAGTTAGTAATCAAATGATTTATTGTACTTAATGTCCTATCGGCTGGACTATGCTGATAAACGGAACATGTATTCAATGCGGTTCAACTTCTAATACTGAAGGCTGCTCAGTATGTAATTAAGTTGGGGAATGTACTTAATGTTTTACTAACTTTAATTTTAGTAACAATAGCATTTGCCAGAATGTCAATGTGAAGAATGTGTAAGCATCAGAACATGGATTCATAGTGGCCTGTATTGGACTGGGCAGCCTTATGATGATTTGCATAATAATTCTGTTAGTGCTAAAATTAAGCAATCGAGTGTCTCCAACATCACCGAGTCAACAAACTGCACTGAACTCGTCTCAATTAACATAATATTGATTTTAATACTACTTTTTCTTTAAGTCTATTAACTTGTAGCATATCCTCGATGCAAAATTAGTATTATAATACAAACTTAATTAATAATACATATCATATTCACCCTTAAAATGCAATAATAAAACAACAACACATAAGCCAATCTCTAACCTACTTTTACATCACTTCCCTCTCATTCATTATTTTGGTCATACGATAAATAATCCAACATAATAAATGTCTGGCTTGAACAATACAATGCTCAATCAACACAAACTCAAACAAATATTTAATAGAGTTAAGATAAAATTATTGGCTCTGGGCTCACATTTACCAAAATTTAGTAAATAAATCAAACAAGAAGTTTGGTTTTGAGTGGCTGTCATATTAATGATCAAATCTTCAAGCAAATTATTAAGTAATCAAAATGGGAAAATCTAGCAGCGATTGATATATGTACGATATTCGCTTATATTGTAGCGTAAAATTAAATTACAGAACAAACCATTGATTTACTCGCTTAACGAAAATTAGCATCTTTGACTTCTATTGTTTTAAGTAATTTAATAACAAAATATAGGCAATAACAATATTGGAAACAAAGGGTTTGAAACAATAATAAATTGGAATTATCCTAAATTAAATCAGCTAAAAATCTGTACAAATTAAAACTATTTTTAGAAAAAGCGAATTTACTCTTAAACTAATTTAAGCAATTTAAATAATTCAAATCTTCAAATTTATCTATTTTGAGTCTAAGTGGGAATAAATTAGGCAATAATGGTGTTAGTCTGTTATTAAAAGCTGATTTACCTGGGTTAAGATAAATTCGACTTGGTAATTTTTATAAATTATGCAGATCAATGTTAAATAGGATAAAAAGGTTGGCTTTCGCTTACTAAAAATCAATGGAAAGATTTATAAGTTCTAAGCATGAGTACATTTTTTTATAAAAACAGCTAGCAATTTATAAAGTCAGTAATATTTCAAAAGTCTTTATTTAAATGACTGGGCAAAATTAAAAACTTTCTTGGTAGGTGCGATATTAAAATAACAAAATTGCGTATTTATTCTGAATTGCATCATAATGAAATCTAAAGTATTGTCACCATGGATACTTGGTATACTAAGGAATTACGAATTATCTATAATTGAAAATAACATATTCATCTCCAGATTTTTCAAACAATAACAATGATTTTTAATGAAAGTAATTTTCATTCATTTCATAATTAAGTTCACATAGTTCATTAAATATAATTATCATATACATCAAAATGCAGATTGATCAGCTTGATTTTTAGCAATCAAATCCATTAATTAATGTAATTTCTGCACATTGATTTTCGGTTGGGGTATTGAGTTCTAAAGGTCAGCCAAAATATAGAACAAAACCGAAATTCCCAAAACATTAGAATCAAGATCATCGGCATTCATCATTGTGATCGAATCTGCTGCAGTGTGATGATAAGTAAAATAAAAACTTTGATCAGGTTGATCGTGTACTTTATTTGCCATTGATGGTATGCCGATGTCGTAGAGAGGTTCTGTATCGACTGCTGAGCCGTCATCGATTAGTTTTGTTGCGCCTATTATTGATAAATATTTGTCTCGGATTTATGTAACTATTGCTTTACCTTCGGGATGACCAGAGTACCCAAATCCTTACAATTTCGTATTACCAAGATCATCTTAAAAAGCAACCAAAATATTGTCTAATTCTTCCTTGTGAGCCAAAATATACGTATAAGCTCCATTGAGATACCCACCCCATTATTCTCCGCTCCATGCAATAAACCGAATAGTTCTTTTAGGCCTCGGTATTCCACTTTTTAATATCAACCTCATAGCTTAATAACAAGACATCAACCCTCCGCCATCATCATTAACTCCAGTCTGTGACCCAGTATCCCATGAATCTATATGCCCACCTATTATTATAATTTATTATGGTTTTGTTGTTCCTGTGATTTCAAATACGACGTTATTTGAATAAGTGTAAGGGATTGTTGTGCTTTAGAGTTTTAGTTACAGGGTTATGCTTTGGTTTCGGGATTGCATTCGTGATAACATCTAAGCGTCTTATGTTGTTATTGCTGCCACTGGAATTTTATCATACTCGTGGCCGTAGTGCTGGATTCCTGCGTGTACGGATTATATTGAGTCTGGGGTTATTGAGCGGATTAAAGCAGCTACTGCACCATATTTTGAGGCATTTTTGGCACCGAATGCACGGTAATCAACTGTTTCGTAGTAGCCTTTCCATTTTGCGTTATAGACTACTATTTTACCTTTTACTTTTTATTTATTTTTCTCGAGGTCTTAGAAACTGTCTACAACTAGAACATTTGCTTTAATATGGCCTGGTACTGTGCCTCCAAGCCCAATAACTTTCAATGGCGTTGGAAAAGGTCTTGGTGAATGCAACCAAAGTTATTAATTTCCTCTGACCCATTTAGTAAAATTTTTAACAGCCTATAATCTTACACGATCAAACCCCTAACTTTTCGCTTGCTGATACAGATCAAGTATAGCATTCTAAAGCGCCTATGAACCCCAAAGCCTCGATCCGAAAGTATCTGAAAATTTCGCCAATCTTTCATAAGTGGAATGGTAAAATATACCTGTAGTGTTACTTATTGTATCTTTAAGCTTGTTTACTGTGTCTGTGTAATCTAATTATATTAATATTGTTGTTGTATGGCTGATTAATGTAATGAAGAGTATTCCGAGGATGAAGATACTTTTCATTATATTTTAATATTTATACGATTATTTATTAACCGTGCAAATTTATTAAATTTGGAGCCGATAATATTCAATATTAAATTTCAATTTATTTATTAGTGAAGCCAATCTAATTTTCTGAAATAATAATAAAAACTTATAAGTTTTGTCTTACTAAATTGACTAATTCATGATGAACTGAGTATATATACATATATAAAATATAGATCATATGCAACAACACAAAATTAAATTGCTACTGTCAATCTTGACGATCATAACTGTGACCTATACTCAACAGTCGTGCTTGGTTCAAAATTGCCTATAATGCTTACCTGACAACCCTTATAAATGTTTACTATGCCCTAACGATCTTCAATGTTGTCAAGCATCATGCACTAACTGTATAAATCAGACCCAGTGTCAGTCATGTTCGGCTGGTTATTTTTATAATGTGAGTAATAATTTGTGTCAGAACTTTAAGTCATAATGGTACTTGTTTAGCTTGTCCTTAAGGATGTCTTATTTGTGGATCTTAAGGTTAAAATTAAGTCGGGTGTCAATCATGTGATTAAGGATATGCTCTGGCATACTACTACAAAGGCTAAAAAACACTCTCATGCCAACAATGTCCCCAATTCTGTTCATAATGTAAATCAGTAATAAACAATCACACCTTTAGCTCCTACGTGCAATGCACAAGCTGCCCTCAAGGCTGGACAATGACCAATCCAGGTGCTTGTTACTTATGTGGTTCAACTCCATAAACAACTGGTTGTGCAATATGTACTTCTAATGGCGCCTGCTAAACTTGCTTTAGTGGGTATAATTTTAATAGTACTCAAGGACTTTGCACACTTAGTAACTACAAAATATAGTAATTATCAGAAACGGCATTCATGGGGGTTAGGCTGTCTGCTTATGATACTTATAAGTAAATATTAATGTATTTTAGTTATGCTGCTTGTGATTAAATTGAATTACAATACTAATATTATATTAGTAATCGTGCTTTTTCTATCAAATATTGTTCTATATACTTTAATAATACTATTAAAAACAAATAGAGATATATAAGACATATAGGGAACATAATCATTTAAAATTTGATTCCCGCAATTATTATAAATTACAAAATCAGTTCGAACAGTGATCAAATCAAACAATTTGGCATGAACGACGATCTAATTTAATAAATTGATTGGAATCAATACATTTATCGTGGGCCTTTTTCATCAAATAGTATTTCACCCTTACCGATTATGACTTAAAATAAAAACAATACAAACATTTAATTGTAATTAGATGATTGTCAAATTTTTGATCAAAAAGTGTATAAGATGAATTGCAGAACTTCCACAAATTCATCGATATTAACGCAATAGTCTGGTCTCGTAACGAAAACAACGTTATAAATTATATAGAATGATTCGTAGTGCAATTAAGCCCAAAACATAATAAGAAAAGCCTAAACTTAAGCAATATAGTTACATTAGACTTAAAAAAAAATAAAACAATGTTTCCCTTTATTCACCTACAAGCCGAAAATCAATCATCGAATTCGAAAGCATTAAAATAAGTAATTTTACATAATTGTCGATATTGAAACTACAGGTTTATCAAGATATAACGATAAAATTATTTAAATCGGTGCCGCAAAGATACAAATCGATAATAATTCTGATTAAAAAGTTAAAATCATTGAATAATTTCACACTCTGATAAATCCTTAAATTAGAATTAGTCGGTTTATTACATAACTTACGGGAATTAATGATTAAATGGTTAAAGATGCGCCGAAAATATAGCAAGCTATAAATAAGTTTTGGGATTTTTTAGGTTAAAACGTTTTCGTTGCTCATAATGCTACATTTGATTATGGATTTATTGCTCATAACTTCGAAAAATATTGTAAGAAATAAATGAAGAACTAGAAATTATGTACAAGAAAATTAGCAAATAGGCTATTGTCTTCACTAAATAGCAGAAATTTATCATCATTGTGTCAGCATTTTGGCATTATCAATTAAAAATAGCATCGAGCAATGAGTGATGTTCACGCAACAATAAAAGTTTTCGATAAAATGTTGACCATTCTTGAAAAACATAAAATTGTAAAACAGAGTGAAATTATAAAATTTTAGATGACACCTTTATCTAAGTTAAGAACTAAAATAAATCTACAAAAGGCTTGATTTTTATACTAAATATTTTAATTGTAATAAGCTATACACTTATTAATATCAGAACAGAACATGTCTGATTTGTTTAGAAAATTATTACATTCGAATATTTTGGAATCTTGTTTCAAATTTAACTTATTTGTGATGTATTAAGATTAAAGCTGGATGGGCTTGATGTCTACCGCAGTCTCATCACCAGCAGAATTACTAAACTTATGACATAAATTTACTTATAAGGGTCATTGCAATAGTGCCCAGTGCAATGCAGGCAGCGATGTACGCCCAGTCAGAGTCAACCTGCGTACTGTAGTTGTTGTTGTGACAAATGCTAGAAGAATTCAGCACGTACTGCGGGAAACAGTTAACGCACTCCGCTTCAGCATTGCATTCCCTGCATCCGCTTGTCGCGGCACTTGCACCACATAGGAAGCAGGAGCCGTTCACAGCCATGGTCCAGCCCGCGAGGCAATCGACACACACCACAGTGGAAGTGAGAGTGTGGTTGTTGAGAACTGATTTGCACTTCACGCAATTCATAGGGCACGCTGAGCATGAGAGGTACTTGTCGCCGTGAGAGTATGTCAACGCGAAGCCATCTTCGCACGCCTCGCAGCTGAATGTCAGTTTTGATTCGGTTCCGCAAACTAGACAGCCAGCAGGACAAGGCTGGCACACAGCTTGCGAGTCCAGGGCGAAACGAGGTGCGCAAAGCGCGCAGACAGAGGCACTCACACACATGAGGCAGGGTGGTTGGCACAACTCGCACAGCTGGTACTCGCTAACGGTGTCAGAAGGCGAGAGGAAGAAGCCATTGCGGCACTAAGTACAGTAGATCAGAGAGAGACAGTCCACACACCCAACGGGGCACTAAATACATGCGGTGTAGTCTAACATGCGATGAAAGCCGACTGCACATTCGAGGCATACATTAAAAGAATTGCAGACTTTGCAGTTGGAAGTACAGGGGACACATGTAGTATTATTTAGATAGAAGCCGGATTGGCACACTGCGCACTATGAGACGGATGCACAGATGGAGCAGTTGGAAGCGCAGGGTGAGCAAGTCTGGAAAACAGCATTGAGGAAGTAGCCAGAAGAGCAGTCCTCACAATAGTCAGTGCCAGTCTGGTTGCTGTAGATGCAGGAGTAGCAGTTTGGGTCTGAGCAGGGATAACAAACATTACTGATCAGATAGGCACCTGGAGAACACAATCTGCAAATAAATTAAGTTATACAATGTAAGCAAAATAGTGGACACGGCTAACATTTAGATTGTAAAAATGTAGAAGCCACATGGAATCCAATATTGCAGACTGTGCAAACTGTGACTTAATTATGACAACCTGCGCAGTTGCTTGAACAAGGAATACAAATACCCTGAGCTTGATAGTAACCATTAAGACAGCTCGTACAGTTTGTTGATGATTTACAAATAATACAGTTTTAAGGACAAATTAAACAATTTGAACCTGACAAGTAATATTGAGCTGCACAAATAGTACAAACCCCAGAAGTTGAACAAGTATGACAGCTCTGTACATTACAAGATAAGCACTGCTGATTCGAGAGGTAGTATCCCATGTTACAGAATGTGCACACAGTTTCATTAGTGCATTATAGGCAGTTTTGCGGACAATAACGACATGAGTTGTTGACCAGAGCCATTTGAGCAGGACATGCCGTGCAAGTTACAATAGAGTTGTTGGTTGTACAAGTCAGGCAAAAAGGGATAACTGTGAAACATTACAAACAGCTGCCATTGAGAACAAAGGCGCTTGGTTTGCACTGAGAGCAGTTGTTGGGAGAGCCGAAGCAGTTGGTGCAGCTGGAAGTACATGATTTACATCCGTTCTTGATCAGGTAAGTACCATTTGGGCACAAAAGGCACACTTGGGCATACAAAGTACCATTTGAAACTTACTAACAGACTTAACATAAGCCAGAGCATCGCAAACAGAAACCATTAGCAACGTTAAAAAAATAGTTAAGCGCACATTGAGTACAAGTCCATTCATTTGTGCAATATATACAGTTTGCCATATTTAGATTGCATGGTGAGCACGTCTGATTGTTTAAAAAATATTCCGCAGCGCAGGTTAGACAGGTACCGTTGAGAGTGCAAGCGCTGCAAAGTTATGGGCATCTGATGCACTCGTAAGTATGGTTGTTGAGTATAAATCCGTCTAGACAGTGTGTACACTGACCATCAATGCATTGCGCGCAAGCGAACTGAGAGCATGGATTCGAAAGCTGACATAAATTCGTTGTATTGTTGAGACCGAACTCAGGATTACATTTAATACACTGTGTCTGATTGATACACTGAGCGCATTACTATTGACAACATTCAGAGTCAATGGGGCAGTCTATACAAATATATGGCGAGTCCGAACAGGCGAGACAGTTAGGCAACAGGCACTCGGCGAGCTGTGCAGACGATTTTGCAATCTGAAAGGCCGCGATCAGAAGCAAGGCGCAGATTCGTGATTTAATATCCTGCATTATAAGCTGTTATATATAATGTGAGACATTTATTGAAAATCTAATTTACAATAAAGATGATTCTCTATGACAATAATTTGATAAATAATGGTTATTAAAACAAAAATATAAATTAACTTTGCCTTATTTCAAACAAAAATGTAAAATAGTTCATTTTAATTCTTCCTTTTTATAGTATAGAGACCAATCAGTATATTAAGATTTAGATTTGCAAAAGGGTGACCAATATAGATAAATGTTTTTGAATACTCCTTGATTAAATACTCTCAATTAATTTTTGTGAACTGACTAGCGATTAGAATTAGAGTTTATATTATCATTTTTTGATTACTTACCACTATGTTGATTTTATCTTGGATTATTGTGTTGTTATTTATCCTATAACTATCCTTATTTGTGATATAATCTCTCAATATACCATATTTTATTGCCTTTTATTACTTAATCTAGTCTATTTATTATATATAATTACAGGTGGTCATGCCAATAACCATTAGATAGCAATGAAACCCAGCTAACCCTACAGCCATCGGCCACAGAACCAACAACATCGACAAATAAAAAATATCATCATATGATACTCCATTGGTTAACAATTTAATAAATAATAAATACAGAGTTATTGAGATCTGCACAGATTGTATTATCAAGTATAGTAAAAATATCGGTCGATTGTGCTATCCAATGCAAGTGTTCAATAATGTACAATGATGATCAAATGTTGGAATACATATATTGCATAGTTTACAGTGTTTTTGACGCAGAATTAAGCTAATATTGCATATAGGGCATACTGGGGCTATATTTGAGTTATTATAATGATGGAATTTAATATTAAGAGAGTTGTTGTCTTTTTGTATTGGTAAACTGTTATTATTTATTTATTGGCTTAATTATTAAGTATTAATTTAGCTGTGATTGCTCTCAATATTATTAAACTGAGACTACCTAAATTAAGTAATATATTACACTTCTGAGTACAGTAAGAACATAAAGTATAACAGTACTAACCATAATGCCAGCAAGCTTGACTCCCATATCATCATATTATTTCACATTTGAATCTACGTGTATCACAAACAACTATTACATTGATCATCAACATTATCGTTAGTATTATTAATGTTACTATTAACTTATTTCCCATCTATGTCAGCATTAGCATTTTTATTAGTGTTTGTATTAATGTTCGTATTAGTGTTTGTATTAATGTTTGCATAACACACAGATCCTATTATTTCGTAGTTTAGGATTAACTGCACTATGATGTACAAGCCTATGCTATACTTTATATGCATTTTTATTATTTAATAATATAGCTATTATCAAGTATTATAGATTGTGATTTATACGGTATACTTTATTATACACAATTATTATGACTTTATTAATAAATATTTACCAATTTGAAAGATTATCTATTTCTTAACAATTATTCGCAAATTTTACTGATTTTATTTAATAAAAAAATTTAAATACCATTAATTATTTAAATAAATTTGAATTAAATATTAATTCAGTTTTTAATA
>APMI01021022.1_pt1 | contig 17452 bp, 13 predicted proteins | sample 667938 | NCBI WGS metagenome assembly APMI01 (sample SAMN01084076, study PRJNA167559) | wastewater metagenome | biome: Wastewater | place: Denmark: Ejby Moelle, Odense | collected 2011-11-28 | reverse complement strand
TTAGGAATAAAAAAACTTCACCATTGTCCATGTCTCCACGAATCTTGATTGATAACAAATTTTTTGAAGTGAGTTAAATTTACTTCCTGCCTAATAGCAAAATGTACTTTCATGGCAAAAAAGAAATATTTGGAAATTACTTATGATATTTCGAAACAGTTTTATCTTAATCATTTGTCTAGGCAAGAAGGTATTGATAAATTGGCAAATGAAGGAATGAATCGAGGGTCAGCATTCATTAATATTCAAATGTTCAAACATTTGATGAATGGCGAAAAATTTACCCGTACGCTTAGCTCAAGCACATTTGAATACTTCCTTAAAAACATACAACAGGATTTTGGAAACGAACAGCTTGCTATTTGTTTGAATTCCCTATCAAAACATATTGATTATTTAGAAACAAAGAAAGGTTATAAAATGGGGCTGGTTGGAAAAATTTATCTGAAATACCTTGCCCTTGTAAGTAAGTCTGCTTCTTTTATAATTGATGAGGAGGATGAAGAGTCTAGATTTCCTGAAGGAAAAGAAAAATATAGACTTCACAGATATAAGGAAAGAAATTCGGGGTTAATAAAATTGGCGAAAAAAGTATTCAAACAAAATGATCCGAAAATGAGATGCCAAATTTGTAAGCTTTCATTTGTTGAAGAATACGGTGAACTAGGTGAAGATTATATAGAAGCACATCATGTTTTCCCTATTTCTGAATTAGAAACTGAAACGGAAACAAAGGTTGAAGATATTGCAATGATTTGTGCAAATTGTCATAGAATGTTGCATCGTAAAAGGCCATGGTTAACGATAGAAAATATTACAGAACTCAAAATTGTTTCTCCACTTTATTTATAGAAATTAATTTTATCGAATCTAAAATAGAAAAAAAAGTCATGTCAATAAAAAGTAGAATATGGATGGTCCGTGCTGGCGCAGGGGGATATCTTATGGAAGAATTTCATAACAATGAGATTGTGGCAATTGGCTGGAATGACTTGGGATTTATTTCAAAGGACATGGAGTATGACCAACTTAGGCTAAGTTTAAAGAAGTTTATCCTGATGATGGGGATGGTAGAGTTAATCAAGCTGTTGGTCAAATTTGGCGGTTTATTAACGAATTTGATATTGGAGATAAAATAGTAACATATGATTCAAGCACAAGGCAATATTTTTTTTAGGTGAGATAATATCTGAATATAAGTTTAGTGAAAAGTATGAATATTATCATTATCGGGAAGTCGATTGGCGAACAACTCCAACCTTTAGAGATTTATTGCCAATTAATGTAAAAAGTATTTTAGGTTCAACACTAACTATATTTGAATTACCAAGATTTGTATGGGATGAATTGGTAAGTAATAATTCAGAAAATATTACCGCTAAAGAAGAAGCGACAATTGAAGAAACAGAGGATGAGATATTAAATACAGAACTAGAGCAGCTTAAGTCGGATATTGTTGCAAAATCAAAGGAGTTTATAAAAGATGTTGTCAGTAATTTGAGCTGGCAGGATACTGAAAGATTAGTCGCTGGAATTTTAAAATGTCTAGGCTATAAGACAAGATTTACATCAAGAGGGTCAGATTTGGGTAGTGATATTATTGCTTCAACTGATGAACTAGGTTTAGATGACCCTAGAATTAAAGTTGAAGTTAAAAAGCGAACTAAAGACAAAATTTCGGCTCCCGATATAAGAAATTTTATTGGAGGTTTAAGAGGGCATCATAAAGGTATCTATGTAACAACAACCGGGTTTTCTAAAGAAGCTATTTATGAGGCAGAACGAGCAAATTTTGCTATTACTTTAATTGATTCTGATTGGTTGGTCGATTTAATTGTTTCGAATTATGATTTACTTGATCCAGAAATTAAATCCATAGTACCCTTGAGAAAGATTTATTGGCCTGTTTAATCCTTTATCTTGGTTCGTATCTTCTCCTGAGTTCGTGGAACACGAATGCAGAAAACGTTTCCTATAACACGAACCGGGGCAGAATTGTCTTTACTGATAAATCAACAAATCCCCCAAAATCGTCAAATGCCCACCGGTAGCCACCGTCAGCATCGCCCCATCTTCAATGGTCTGCGGAACATCCAGTATACAGTTGCCGGTGATAACAATTTCGGAGCCCATGAGTAGTGTGGCCGGCGGCAGGGTTCCGTTCTACCAGTTGGCAGGATCAATCCAGTTGCCGCTGCAGTTGATGGTATAGGTACTATGATTAGGACTTCCGAAATTTTCAAAACTTGGGAAACTACTGAGGTATACCAATAAAAAAAGGTTGAGAATCATTTTACTGATCGTCAACCTTTTCGTGGTGTGGGCCGGGATTGAACTACCAAAAAATATTTTATGGTAATTTTTTGCCGACTCCTCTGAAAGCCAATATGGTAAAGCTTTTACGGGCATGTATAGACGAAAAAATATTCAATGTCGCAACTTCGAAAACGTATTTTTTGAAAATAGTCACCAAAAGGCCACCCGGAAACGAATATATGAGTTTTTTCTGAAGCTTGATTTTTCGGTGTTTTTTGAGGGGTTTTTTGGGTTGAAAAATTTGTGAATTTATCCTTCTTTCTTGACCCTAAAAATGACTCATGTTGAAGTAAAAGAAAAGAATTTTTCATGTGAATTTTATTACAACTCGTCAACTCGTAAGCAAGGCAAAGAGGGCAAAGCTCAAGCCTTATTGCTCCATTAGTCTTGTCAACATAAGTGCTATAGTTTTTTGAATAACGTATAAGGTAAAGTTTACCGAGTCATTCCGTTATCATAGTAAACTATATCGGTAGGCCAAAAGATTCTCTCGACAATGAAGATATTCTTCAAAAGTTGCATAATTTATGGATACCCTACCCTTTTTTAATGATCCAGGACTGCTTTAATAAGTAGATTTGAATTCTTGAGTATAATAATTCCATGCATTTTAGATAGATGGTTCAAACCGATTTTGTCGAAACAGTATTTATACGCATTCTTAAATATTTAATGATCATTAAAGTGATTGTCATATCATAAAATTCTTGAGGTAAAATATTTATTTTTCTGAAATAGCTGAACGAATACATAAAATTCCTAATTTGCTGAAAACCCTTAATGGTTTATCCCACCAATTAAGCCCTTCTGACCCAACCGGAAACTACATCTTTTGACTACATAATTTTTTTCTTGCTGTTTTATCAGCCTGCTACGAATTGTAATCTGCTTATGCGGAACTATGCGTATGAAAATCATTTTTCCTCATTCTTTATGGGACTGAGGCAAGCGAAGCTTTGAATGTAAAATGGGAAAAGTTGAATGGTTGATATCTTTCCTTACTCGGTCGATGCCTGTAACCCTGCCTCCGACACCTCAACCCTTTTAATGAATAGAAAAGCCAAGCTTAGTCTGATTTGAGATTTCTAAAACTTCACAAAATCCCATCACATTCCATCTTTTTCTAAAGTTAAATAAATCCATCAATTCACTTTTAAAAATTACAATCATGAAAACGCCTAAATTATTTTTACTCATTATTTCAGTTGCTTTTTTAACAACTAATATTTGTGCTCAAAATGTTGGAATTGGAGTTAGTTCGCCATTAGAAAAATTAGACATAAATGGTAATCTAAATTTAACCGGTACAATAAAAGTAAATGGAACAGCTGGAACATCGGGAGAAGTTTTAGCAAGTACTGGTACAGGATTACAATGGGCAAAAGGAGTTTATACCATTAATTCTGCAAATTATCTTTCTATTTCAATACCAGAAGCTAATTATGTGAGAATCGACGGAACATTAGCTTTGACAAATGATTATCTAGGGTTTAACAATAATTTTTTGTCAATAAATGGCGGTGTTATTAATGGTAGCGGACAATCAATTTCTTTTGGCAATAACTGTATCCTTAATGGAGTTAGTTTTAATAATGTAGTTACATCTGGCAACAATATTCAATTTGTTAATTGTAAGTTTACTAATGTTTCACAATTGCCCTTTCGATGTAGTTTGATTAGTTGTCAAATTACTGGCAGCAATATTTCCTCAACAATTGGAAATATTAATAACTCAACTATTAATAACTCTTCAGTTACGAAAATTGAAAAGATTATAAATTCCAATATTGGCGGCAACTCAACAATTAATGTATATAACGCTTCTAACAATCAATTCGTAGAATCAGTCATAAACTTAGCTGGCACTTTCACCGGGAATGATTGTGATGATTCACAGATTAACATACAAAATACTGTAACAACAAATGCAGTTACAGGAAATAATTTCAAAATATCTACTTTATTTGGAGTGATAAGTGTTGATTTAAGTACATCAAATGCAATTGCCGTTAATATCTCTAACAATACTTTTGTTGGAACCTCTACTTACCCAACTACACGTTACTTACGAATTACTGGTAGTTACACTGGTACACGTTGCATCATAAAAGTAAGTAACAACATAGCTATTGGTGGTACTGCAACCGGGGGATTTGTTTATCCTCAATATACTGGAAACGCTGACTTAACTGTGAATGATAATGATTTGTATGCTGTGGGGGGTGGATTAGGCGTATCTAATGGAGGATTAATTTATGTAAGAAATAACCAAACACACTAAAAACTGAAGATGAAGGCCAAAAGCCAACAACAGTTTTACAGAAGATGGGGTAGACTGGAGAACATCATCTTTAAAATTCTGCTCTATTGCAGCCGGGCCAAGAAGTGTAACCACTGGAATCTAGATACCACACATTTCTACTTCATTTCTAGACGGACGTTTCGGGCCGGGACTATTATTTCATCCTCAATACTCGGTCGATGTGTACAAGTCATGCAAAGAGTCCAATAATTTAACACTACCAACACCTATATAAATTTCAAATACAATGCTTTCAAACTTTTACCCCCTCTGGCCATTGATTATCTTATCAGTCCTTTTTATTTTCTTTTGCCTTGGATTATTTATTTGGAAACGAACTGCTTTTAACAGAATAAAAAAGCAAGTATCAAATTGGAAAATAAAAATTGTCATATTCTCTGTAATATTCTTAATCGTGGCTGATATTGGCTATTTAATATCTGCGAAACATGGAATAGAAGAAATTTTTGAAACTTTATATAATCATGCATGGATTGAAATAGCCAGTGGAATTCTAATCTATTTTTTATTAGAATTCAAAATAAAGGAATTTGGAGAAGTTCCAACAGAAGATAATGAACGAGACTACGATTGGATATTAGGAGGGTTGTCACAAAGCAAAAAAACTGTAAAAATTATTGACAATGATTTTTCAAGTTTCTTTGAAAATGACGATGAGAAAGAAGAAGACGCACGAATGAAGTTGTTAAAAGAATCACTTATTAAATGTTTGGTGAACTTAGAAAGAAATGAAAAAATAGAAATCTTATTACTACACCCAAATACACTAACTGCACAACAAAGACATGATGACTTGCAATTCAATAAATCAAAATCAAAAAAAAGGGATTTTGATTTATTTGAAAGAATAAATAAGGGGTTGCAATTCCTAAATGATTTCATTGAAAATGATATAAAAGGCCTTGTAGACAACAGAGGGAAATTGCTGCAAAAAAAAATTGAAGTTAAACTTTTTAACACATCGTATTCATTAGTTTTTGTTTCGTGGGACCAATTTATAAATTTTAGTCTATTAAGGCCAAAGGTCTATACAGATGTAGAGACTTTCAAAACTCTCCAGCATACCCCATTGGCAAAATATTTCATTGCGAATTTTGATGAAATTTGGGAAGATGAAAAGACTGTCAGTTTGGAAGACTATAAAAGAGTTCAGATTTTTGATGGAAATAACAATTTAGTAGAACGGAACATTCCTTGGGGTGCTGACAGTTACAATCATGACCTACCCGTATTCATAAGTATAGATTTTGCTAACAAGAAGCAATTTGATAAAGCGATAAGAAATAAGGATGGCTTAAAACCAATTCAAGTAGTTCATGACAAAAAAAGCCAATGGGCAAAAATTATTGAATTAAAAGAAGAACCATTAAGGGAAATAAATAGCGAAAATGAAATTGAAGTTGTAAAGGACATCACGGAATTTGCAAAACTTCAAATCGAAAAAAAGAGCAAAGAAGTTAGTTATGGCCCTGTATTTTATAAAATTGAATATTCCCATCTTCACAGAATAATGCTGCAAGATGATAACTATGTAAAGAAGCATCTCTCTGAAAGAAGATATTGCTTTACGCCACATACTAAGTATGAGGTTTATCTTGGCTTGCATTTGAATAAATTACTCCATGTTTTGCATAATTTCTTTGCGGTTTTGTATGAGCAATATGAAAATGATGAAACAAAAAATAAAGCATATAAAAGGATATTATTTCACTATATCTGTTCGGTAAAGGAAAACTCTGAAATTGAGATTACGTACGATACTCCAAAAAATGAAGCTCCAAATAAGTTTCCAATTCTTAGAATCGACAGTGAAAAGATGAGGCTTTTAGACTACTTTCTTAGGAGAACCATTGAGGCTGATATAATTAGGATAAATGGGCTTAAGCAGGATGCAAAAATAAATCAGAAAAGACAAATTGAAATTCTAACGGACAAAGGCGAGGGCATTCGCGGCACGTACAATATACTTGTAAACCTTAATAAATCTATGGTTACAAAACAAAAGGAAGTTCCTAATAGACTTGAAGATGAACACAAAGAATGCATGGGACTATATACAATTTTGCATTTTATAGGAAAGAAAAATGTTGCTGGGGGTATGCCGTCGATATATTTTGGGAATGAACCAATTTCGGTAAGAGACTATAATTTCAACTCTGCTTTAGATTCAATTTACATTAGAAGTAATAAGCGTGAAGTCATAGTAGACTCAAGCGGTACTAGTTATAACAAGTATGAAGCAAAAAAGAGAATTAGGAAAGCAATTGATACTAAAAAGAAAAATGAAGGAGTAATTAGTAGAAATGAAATAGGGAAAATTATTGATGACAATAAATATGGATATAGAAATATTATAGCAATCGAAATTTTCAAGAGCGAAGCGAAGTAAATACAAAAAAATAAAAATTCGTCAAAAGCAAAAGCTGTCCTCAAAGGGCTGCACACAAAAAAAATACTGAAAATAACGGGGCTTGGGGTGGAAGCAATCAACAATTTGCATCGCCAATCTTTAGTTCTGGCTTAACGAATAGCAGTTAAACAGTGATTATTAACTTATATTTTCATTCTATTGTTGGGCGGACGTTTCAGCCTTGATGAGCTATAAATATCCACTCATCTTCAATATGCAGCCGTTATCGGTAGAGGCCACTCATAAATTGCAGAAGTATCTTAAGCTACTCAACTTCCGGTTAGATGTAGTAGTAAAAGATGTTTGCGGCCTCACCGGCCTGGCGATCATTGCAGATATTTGTAAATGCAACTAGACCCGGTAAGGCTGTCTGAATACAGAAATGGAAACTGTAAAAAATCAAAAGAAGAAATAGCCAAAGCTTTGAAGGGCAACAACCGAAAAGATTATCTCTTTGGGTTAAAGCAGGAATATGAAAGTTATTTGTTCTTCCAGCAAAAAATTGATGACTGCGACAAACAGATAAATTCTTTCCTGCATCAAGAGATCAATACCGTTCCGTTAAAAAAAAACTCTTGACGGATAGTAAAAGCCATAAGCGCATTAATAAAAATGCGCTGAAAGGTATTGACCTGAACCAGACAGCCTTCCAATACTTTGGTAGTGTTGACCTGATGAAAATAGAAGGTATTAGTCATGGAACGGTATTGACAATTATGAGTGAGGTAGGGCCTGAGGGTTTTAAGAAATTCCAGACAGCAATACAATTCGCCAGTTGGTTGCGGCTTGCTTCGAATAATAAAATCAGTGGCGGCAAGGTGCTTAGCAATAGAATACAAAAAGGAAGTAATAGATTGAAAATAGCATTGAGGAATGCAGCGAATGCAATCGGCAATTTAAAAGACTCTTACCTGTGTGACTTCTTCAAAAGAGTATTATACCGGCGGGGCAGGACAGGAGCGATAAGTGCAACAGCCCGTAAACTGTCAGTGATCATCTGGAACATGATTGTAAAACGTGTGCCATATAATCCAGCGGTTCCATACCTATTCGTGGATCAAAAAAGGACACTAAAGCAGGTGGCAAGCATCAGAAAATCAATCGCTAAATTTGAAATAAAACCTAATGACCTCGGCTTTGTAACAGCTTAATTTTTAAGCAGGTGTAAAAACGGTAGTCAAAATTCTATGTTATAATCACAAACGCTTTAGTATTATTTAAAGAACATAAAATGAAAGCTATTCTAATTCCTACAATGCTTTTTGTATTTTCTAGTCTAGTGCTAGCACAACGCCGGATAGATACATCACATGTTTTTTTTGCAAATCATTTAACTCTGAATTTGGATGGAGCAAAACATGCTTATCACCCTAACAATGAGGGACTTTTGCACAACCTAAATGGCGGGATTACACAGGAAGAAGCAATTGCTAATGAATTCACAAGAAAAAGGGGTTATGGCATAGCAAAAAGACGTATTAAAAAAACAGCTAAATACCGTGGATACATTCAGCCCGATGGATACTTTGTTTCACAAACTAGCAGATATAATAAAAGCAAACCTGATAGTTTGCCGGAAGCTTATGCCGATGCCGAAGTTATTCCCTATATCACTTTGAGCCCAGCCTGGAAAGCGAGAGGTGTAAAGAACTGCGATATAGCTTATGTCATAAACTTTGATAATGGCAAGGAAAGCCCAGCAATTTTTGCAGACTATAGAAATAACGACAAAAGTGTAGAAATTTCATTGGCACTTGCGAATGCATTAGGAATACCTGTTACTACTAAAGCCGGAAAATCTTACGATGGCAAAAAATTGATTACCCGTTATTCAAGTATTGAAGACAAAAAACTAAAAATTTATTACTTTTTAAAGAGTGGCGATGGAAATGGCAAAACATCTAACGAAATTCAACAAATGTCTAGGGCACTAATGGGAAAAAATTTATAGGGTAAGAGGTCCTAAAAAATTGTAGCCGATAGCCGAGAATAGCGCCACAGGCGAAAAAATATTTAATCTAACGTAGCCTGAAGGAGAAAAATCATCAGCTTGCATCGCCAACCTTCAGTTCCGGCAAATAACTGTTGATCTTCAGTTGGTAATTTGTACTTTTTATAAGTTTCTTGAGGGACGATATAGACTTAATGGCTATGAATATCCAGTCATCTTCTACATCCTGTCGTTCTGTGCAACCTTATATAGCTTCTAGCTTACTAGTATTTATGGGCATAATTTTAACTAATAATAATTACGTTAAAAAAAATGCAAGAAATAATTTGCAAATAATGAAATTCAAATCTATTTTACTTTAAAATTAGTATGAGAAAGCCGATATTGTTTTTATTATTACTATCATTAACAATGGTAAGTTTAAGTCAATCTGTTAAAGTTGATTCAGTTATAATTGAAAAATTTTGTCGCTTTTCTAATTCTGATAAAGACGACGGACCTGGCACTGAGAAAATCGATTGTAGTAGTAGGATTAGTATTAGATATGAGGAATTAACTTCTACAGATACCTTAATGAAAACATTGCAAAAGGTCTTAGATTTAAATGGGCTACATGCTCAAAACCTGCGAGTTGGTACAATTTCAAACAGGTCTATTTCTGCAATTTATTGCAAACCTAATCAGGATTTAATCCCACGGCTTATAATTAACAAAAAATACGTTTCGAATTATTGGCTAGCAATAGGTATTTTATTTCATGAACTTGGTCATTTATTAGATCACCACGAAAACTTGTGCTCTTCACCTGTTTTGGAATCCGATGCGGATTTGTTCGCAGGTAGATGTTTCGCCGTGATCCATGCTACAAAAGAAGAAGCCTTGACTTGCTTGGAAACCATTCCTGATGAGATGGCAGTTGACCATCAATATCCAGCGAAAAGTGAAAGGAAAAAGCAAATCCTAAAAGGGTATCAAAATTTTTTAACAAATTCATCCATTTTATCATTTACCTCAATTAACCCAAGAATTCGATGGGAAAAGAAGGACGATTCCGTTTACATTTATATTGATGATAAAATTATAGCAATTCCAAATTTTAAAGGGTGGTCTAAATTTCCTGGGGGAGCAATTGACCCTAAACTAGGAATACTTTATGTTGAGGATTTAAGTGCCACTTATCGCCTGTATAATTTTGAGGAGAGCGCTAGGGGAATAGGTCAGTTGGTTAATGATAGAACGTCGATGACTTATATGCGTTTTGGAAAAAATTCTTATAGGTTTTATGATAAATCAAAAATTGTTAAAAGGACTGAAGTAAAAGATGATATAGAAGAAGGAAATGCTTGGGATTATGAAATTCGCTACCGGGAATTAGGTCAACCATTTAAGACGATAGTATTTGTCGATTATTTTTATGCTCCCAATGACATGTTATTACCTGCATTTCTTAAATAATTAAAAACTCTCAATATGAAGCAACTTTTTATTTTAATGTTAAGTTCAGTAATTGTCTTAAATTCATCAAATGCTCAAAGCAAAAAAATCATTAATGATTATGCAAGTTTAGTAGAAGCACTTACTTCCATTAAAGCAGCTGTAGAGCAAGAAGCAATTGATATGAAAACTAATTGGATACCAATTTCTTCTCCAAACCCTACTGATTCAACAAAAATACAAATTGACCCACTAAAAAGTCAGAAAGATTCTTTATTAATTATCACTAAAGTAGCATATACAAATTTATATGCGAAAGTAGAGGGTGTAATAGCAGCCTTTCAAGTCATTATAAAAAGTCCTCGAAAAATAAATGATGCCTATAGACAAAAAATCCAAAAGTCTTTAGACTCATTGGCCTCCAGACAAGCTGCTTTCGAAAAAATTTATGTAGAAGGAACACTCCTCCTTATAAAAGGCCCAGGATTTAATACGGTCGATGTTAACCCAATAGTAGAAATACTTCGAGGTGCTGTATCTTTATATACCGAAATAAAAAAGATCGTTGATGATGAAAGAGAGAAAGTTGCTACCGCTTTCCACAATCAGTGTAGCCTTATCAAATGGGCAGATTTAAAATAAACTTTTACCAAATTTATTGAGCATAGTAATCCCTTCGATCTTGTAATAAGACCAGCTTTTTTTCATTTAGCAGTAATTCTTTTAGTGTGAAATATATGGATCACAAGAAAACATAAAAGAGGTGCTGGTCAAGACTGCACACGACAGAGAGGCTTCTGAGTTGTTCCTGTTGTTCAATATAAATTCCTTTTAGATTCCATCGCTTAGGTGTTTGCATAAATAACGACTGTCGATAGGATCTGTTTTCTGCCAGTCCAGTTTATTGTTACTAGGTACATCAACTGGATTAACAACACACACGAGCAAGATATATTGTTGAAGCTCTCTTGCGATCCAATAGCCACAAAAGCCAGTTTCGTAACAGAAACTGACCCGATGGCCATCAAAGTTTCTTGGTTAGATAGCTGATCAATCCAGAAGTGTTAGCAGTCACGGAAACCGGCTTGTTGTCAAATAGGTCAGTTAGAATGAATAGTTAGCTTTTTTTGTGTAGGTCCGTGCCAATAGATAATTTTGGTATGGCGGTATTTGATATGCAATCATAACTAATAATTTGGGCTGCACTCTGCAAAGAGAGGACTGCAGTTTAAAAATGACTACTCTTAAACTTACCGCTTACATGGATGCTTACTGCAAAATGATGCTGGACGTGGAACATCGATCATTTATATTTCGGAAACATTTTCAACTATTTAACTTTTTTCTCTTACCACATATCGGTAATTTATTAAGTAGCATAATCCTTCCTGTCAGTGAATAGTCTTAAGAAAAACCTTTTGTCATCTCACCGGAACCTCATTACCCTCCTTCCAAAAAACTATTTCTCCCCAGAGACCTCTTTCCAACCTGTTTTTTGAATCGAATATTAATTCCGCAGCCTCTCCTCTGTTCAATTTATATACCATCCACTTCTCATTTCTTAATTCCCAAGCTCGCACTTCCGTCAAATACTTCTATTTAATTTTATTGTCTAAGTTGAGATGATCAATGATATTTATTGTTTGATTTTTTATAAATCCTTCCTGTTAAGAGTACGCATACTAAAATGCTCATGAATACTGGTAAATCCTGTTATCACGACTTCGTAGTAGCATTAGCCAAGTCTCATAACTGTAATTAATGTACAAGGATAGCGGACGTACCTCCACTTTATGATTTCTATAAAACCGTGGTTTACTGATGATCTAGTACTCTGCCACAAAAATTTTTTAAGTCGGGTGTAAGGCGATCAAAATCGTCTTACTACTAAGTTTATATATCCATCCTCATAATCCTTGTTACTTTCTATGGCATGAACTATTTTGAATAAAGTGACTCTTCTGCTCCATCACCAACTTTGTACGCTTTAATCAAAACTGTGGATCACGATGTGATCGCCATGTAAATCTTTTTGTCATTTCATTTCGAATACTGCACTTTTATCATCCGGAAGTTTATATTCTATCATCGCATGAAACAATTCAGCTGGATGAAATCATTTCAGAGTGATCTAAAAGATTTTCTCCTGTAAACCAGGCACGACAAAGTCTGATTATCTTTATTTTTACCAATCAATGGAATTAACCCTTTTTATAACAACCCTTATTACTCAAGGCAAAGTCTCTGTTCGGGGAAAACTGGAGAAGTTTGCGCCAGATGATATTGCTGCAACAAAGAAATTGCTGGAACAATATTATGCTGATGATATCCTTGAGATGCCTTTCTCCCCTCTTCGTTACAATGAAGAAGCTGCTTTATGGGCTGCTGAATACTTTTACAAAGCAGTTCAGTTAACGGTATTGCGTGATGCTGAAGAACAAAAGATAAAAGATATGCTCCAGCCATTCAGCGGCAATATTTCTGCTGCTTCTATTTATTCAGCTGACCTCATACTCCGCTATCTGCCTTCCCTTTTTGAGCTGGCAAAGGGGCTGGCACCTTTAGATATACTGGTGAATCAGTTTTATACTACTGCGAAGCAATGGCCCTTTTCTTCTGTTGGCATTGAATTGAAAGATGAACCAGATGAAACCCAAATTTTATCTTCGAGGCAACTTCGACAATTATACATGGACAGAATTATTTTAAACAGGGATAAAAAACGAGTAAGGAATCAAGCAATTGAAAATCATATTTATGAAGAAGTGGGCAATCAATTAAATATTTTGTGGCCCGCTTATGAACCCTTAATTAAATAAGCACAATGGAAAAACAGTTTGAATTGATAGATCATCTCAATCATATACTGAAACACCTGAAAGAAAAGTTTGTTGGTAAAGACGATATCATTGACTTGATGGGTATTTGCCTGGCCGGACGTGAAAACCTGTTTTTACTTGGGCCTCCAGGTACCGCCAAGAGCGCTATGGTACGTGAACTGTCAAAGTTGGTAAATGGAAAAACTTTTGAATATCTCTTAACCCGGTTTACCGAACCCAATGAACTATTTGGTCCCTTTGATATTAGAAAGTTAAGAGAAGGTGATCTTGTCACTAATACTGAGGGTATGCTACCGGAAGCCAACCTGATTTTTTTGGATGAATTGCTAAATGCCAATAGCGCAATCCTGAACAGTTTGTTGATGGTATTGAATGAAAAGATTTTTAGGCGGGGAAGAGAGAACAGGCCATTACCAGTAATAATGATCGTGGGTGCAAGTAATCATTTACCGGAAGATGAAGCATTGCATGCTTTGTTCGATCGCTTCCTTATCCGGGTGCGATGTGATTATGTTGATCCTGCATTGCTGAACAATGTACTGGATGCCGGCTGGAAACTGGAACAAAAGGAAATGGCAGACAAGCCACAGATCACAGCAGAAGATATTTTTAGTATACAAGCCTTGATCAACACTGTCGATCTGCAGGAGATCCGTCCTGCATACATTAACCTGGTGGAAATGTTACGCAATGCAGGGGTACAGGTGAGCGACAGGCGGGCAGTTAAACTGCAGCGGTTGATTGCAGCCAGTGCCTTGCTTTGCAAAAGAACAAAAGCGATCCCGTCCGACATGTGGGTGATGCGTTATATCTGGGATACGGAAGAGCAGCAGGAAGTGATAGCCGGTATCGTGAACAGCGTGGTGGAGGCTGATCCTGAAAAGGAACTGCAACACCCAAGAGCATCAGCACATGCATTGCCCAATGCAGATGAAATTTATAAAGAAGTAATTGTAATGTCTGGTAAATGGGAAGAAGCTTCATTGCCTATGACAGAAAGGACCATTATTAAAGACAGGCTTCGCTATCTCAATGGACGCTGCGAATGGATCAGCAATGAAGTGCAACGCAAATATGTACAGGAGCCGATTGAGCAGCTATGGCAAAAAATTATTCATTCAGCATAACGAATCAAAATGCAGCGTTTGATTTTAAAAATAGATGGAAAGGATACCGATGCATTGGCTGCAGTTCGTTGCATTGATGGTTTGCAGGCTGCGGTGGAGGATCAGTATATTTGGTTGCGGGGAATCAGCTCACTAGCTGAAATGGATAGCAGGTTAAAACAACTGCCTGTAAAAAGTACTTTTATTATTGATGAACAGGACCATCTTTTTTTGCCGGGCGGATTAACACCAGTTGATAAATTAAAACCCCTGCAATGGTTACCGTTGAATGAATTCATAAAAGTAGACATGCCCGTTGCAGCACTGCCAGGAAAGTCATCGGGGCAAGTGGCAATAAAACTCATTGTTTCTGACCAGGAAAAAGCGGGTGAGGCAATAATTACAACATTGGATATTTGGAAAGCCTATGCTGAAACAGCGCCTGCAGTAAGATTACAGGCCATTCAATTTGCTGTTTCAGAAAGCGGAGCAGTACTCATCATCGGCAGTCCACTACCACCATTGCCGGGGAAAGAGTATTGGATGGACGAGGGCATTCTATTACCCTGCGGCTACGAATTCGAAATTCCATTGGCTGCAACATTTGTCAAAAATCGCATGAATAAGAATAATGATGCTGTAATTGTATTTGATATAGCAGGTAACTGGTTGCAAATTGACAAATCCTTTTTTGTACAGGGAAAAAGAAGTGCAGTTCGGTTAACAAACTTACACCATGATTGAGGCAGTAACAGACGCAAAAAAATATTTCCAGGCTCCCCAAAATTACTTTTGGAAATGGGGAGACAATGGGGAAGTTATTGAGTGGAAGAATGGCACCACTATCTGTTACAGAGATGAACTGATCGGGATACTGAATGATCTTTCCAATGAAGGCTTTCCTCCAGTTAGCCCGCTCTTGTTGATATTGTCTGCCTGCAGGGAAGCAGGTACTCTGTATCGAAAAATGTGTCTGTACAATTTAATGAAGGAGCCAGGAAACGAATCTGAAGAGCAATTAAAAAGTGGTGACAGAGTTACGACAAAAGTAAACTTCGGCTCAACAGACGCAGCATTACGGGAGTTAATTGATGATACTATCGACTTCATGGATATCATCAATTCGTTACCTGAAAACCTGCGGACCGGTAAAGCCAGGATACATCTAATTTATGAAGTGTTTGAAAAATCAGGATTCGTTTTTTCAAAATACCAGTTGCAGGATGCGGTAAATGAACTGAATAGCGGCAGGTTAGATCGTTTGATTATTAACGGAGGCGCTGAGATTAACAAAGAACAATTTAAGACTGAGCTGGAATATTTAAGAAATGCTTTTCAACGGTTTCCAACACATGAAAGCCTCGTATTAAAATTAAGAACCGGACTTCATGATATTCCTGATCCAATACCAGTCAGCTTACCGGAAACATCCCCGCTTGATCTTTTTGATCAATTGGCGGAAGATCCCAAAACAATAGGAATTTCAAGACTGGCAAAGCGTCTCATTGCCGCATTGAATATTCCCATGCATTCGCAGGGCAGTGGCGACCAGTCGTATGGTGGCATATCAGACATCACCAACCGTGGAAATTACGATAAATTATTGCTGAGTGAACTGGCGCACGATGATGTTTCCTTAACAGCCCGGCTGGTAAACAACGAAGCCCTTTATTACCGGAGAGAAGAACCTCCGGATAACCCCAAACGTCAACGGACAATTCTATTAGATACTACGTTGAAAATGTGGGGTATTCCCCGGGTATTCGCACTGTCTGCTGCACTGGCATGCACTCAAAACACCAAACATGAAGAACTGGTAGAAGCGTATGCATTGGGAGGAGAACAATGCAAATCAATTGAACTGGGTACAAAAGAAGGCATCATCCAGTCACAGGAGATATTGGATCATTCCCTGCATTGTGGCAAAGCCTTGCTGGCTTCAATAGACGAGATAATAACATCGGAACAAAACGATGTAATTTTTATTACCGATGCCTCACTGTTAAACAGCCCTGATTTCCTTGCTTACTTTTCGCAGGTGAAAGAATCGCTGAGCTTTATTTTAACGGTGAGCAGGAGTGGTGAATTACAATTTTATGAATGTATAAAAGGAAGAACAAAGTTATTGAGTACTGCCAGGTTTGACTTGGAGGAGCTACTCTTTGCAAAACAGGTGAAAAGACATCGGCAAACTTCAAATACAGATCTTCCCGTTTTTATTACTTCAGGTTGTACCGAACTTTATTTCCCCACTGTTGGCTTTAATCCAACTCAATACAATGTGTTTTTCCATGACAACGTAGGTGTGATCGGTGTAACCGCCAACTACCGCATACTACATTGGCCATTGAGAGATAATGGTGCACTGGAAATTGGGACGGTGGCTCATGACGGCAATTGTTTTTTTGGATATGACGGGAGCGGTACCTTAAGCATCATGCTGAAAAATGAGCAATACCAGTTTCTCGCCTTGTGCAGAATCGCTTTCGAAAACAGGTTGATGCAGCAGTTTAGTTGTGATACCGATAAAATGGCTGAACAGGAACTGCAGCATCATAATGAATACTATTTTCTAAAGAATAGTGTCGTTAAGTTAACAAGACCTGATTTCAGGCTCATAAAAAAATACATCAATAACGGCTACAGTGTACTATTACGAATAGAAAATATATTGATCAGTAAATTTAATGAAATAACATTGGATGGTCATTGCCTTACTTTGACAGAGAATAACGCAATAAAAATATCCGTGAAGACGGACATGCATGGTATCAGTGGTGAACAAGCAATAAAAGAGGAAGAACAGATTGGCTTTTCTGAGAACCAGTATTTAAAACTGCAAAAATGGATATGGCCGGAAGGCAGCGAATTATTTATCGACTCAAGAGGTTTGTTGCACCTGGTAAGTGCTGATCAAAGTATTCCTGAAGTAACCATTGTGTTATCGTTGGGCAAAACTACAGCTTGTTGGGCTTCGGATGGAACCGCCTGCGGATCGAATTATTTTTTGAATGTCCGGCAATCAACAATAATTGCTGTACCAGAATTTTATAATAAATATATTAAACCTTA
>APMI01011435.1_pt1 | contig 17453 bp, 17 predicted proteins | sample 667938 | NCBI WGS metagenome assembly APMI01 (sample SAMN01084076, study PRJNA167559) | wastewater metagenome | biome: Wastewater | place: Denmark: Ejby Moelle, Odense | collected 2011-11-28 | reverse complement strand
GCCAAATTCGTTGGAACGAATTTGCAAATTTCTTTGAAGAAATTTGGCCGGCCGGCCCGGCGGTGACGTGAAGCGGTGAAACTGGACAAATGCCCCCCCATGTGACAATCAGCCGGGGTTCAAAGGAGCCTGCCTCATGACCACCGTCACCCGCTTTGCGCCTTCGCCCACCGGCTATATTCATGTCGGCAATCTGCGCACCGCCCTGATGAACTATCTGATCGCCCGCAAGAACGGCGGTACGTTCATCTTGCGGCTGGACGATACCGATCAGGAACGGTCAAAGCAGGAATATATCGACGGGCTTTTCGCCGATCTGGAATGGCTGGGCATCAAGTATGACCGGGTGGAACAGCAATCCAAGCGGCTGGATCGCTATCGCGAGGCGGCCGAGCAGCTGAAGGCCTCGGGGCGGTTCTATGAATGCTTTGAAAGCCCGACCGAACTGGACCTCAAACGCAAGAAGTTGCTGAACATGGGCAAGCCGCCGGTCTATGACCGCGCGAGCCTGCGCCTGACCGAGGCCGAAAAACAGGCCTTCCGCGCCGAAGGGCGGCAGGGCTATTGGCGCTTTCTGCTGGATCAGGAGCGGATTGAGTGGAATGACGGCATCATCGGGCCGATCTCGATTGATGCGGCAAGCGTCTCGGACCCGGTGCTGATCAAGGCCGATGGCCAGGTGCTTTATACCTTCGCCTCTTCGGTCGATGACGTGGATATGGGGGTCACCCATATCGTGCGCGGGGCGGACCATGTGACCAATACCGCGACGCAGATCCAGATCATGAAGGCGCTGGGTGGGGTGCCGCCGACCTTTGCCCATCATTCGCTGCTGACCGGCGCGAAGGGCGAGGAATTGTCCAAGCGTCTGGGCGTGTTGTCCCTGCGCGACTTGCGGGCGCGGGGGGTAGAGCCGATGGCGCTGCTGAGCCTGATGGCACGGCTGGGCTCGTCCAAGCCGGTGGAACTGGCGACCTCGATGCAGGATCTGATCGATGGCTTCGACATCGGCAGCTTTGGCGCTGCACCGACCAAGTTCGACGCCGAAGACCTGTTCCCGCTGACCCGGCACCATGTGCAAAGCCTGCCGTTCAGCGCGGTTCAGGCCCGCATCGCAGCCTTGGGCGTTCCTGCCGACAAGGCCGAGGCGTTCTGGAATGTCGCCAAGGCCAACATCACCGTGCTGGCCGACCTTGAGGGCTGGTGGACCCTGTTCCGTGATGGGGCAACCCCGGTGGTGGAGGATGCCGACCGCGATTTCGTGCGCCAGGCCATTGCCATGCTGCCCGCCCAGCCCTGGACCACGGCGACCTGGGGCGAATGGACCGCTGCGGTCAAGGAGGCGACGGGCCGCAAGGGCAAGGATCTGTTCCGCCCCTTGCGTCTGGCGCTGACCGGGCAGGGCCATGGGCCGGAAATGGCCGATGTGCTGCCCTTGCTGCAAAAGCTGCCGGTGGTCTGAGGCGTCAGCCGCCGGGGGCGCTTCGCCCCCCGGACCCCCAGAGGATATTTATGAACAGATGAGGGGGCGTCCGGCGGGCGCCCTTTTTGTTTCGCCCATTCGGTATGCAATCGCACTCTGGCACTTGCCAGAAGCGACGCTTCCGGGTTAGCTTGCGACCGTCAGGATCGGGAGAATCCGGCGGGGCTTTCGGGTCTGGCGCCGGTGCCGAAGGAGCAACCGCCCCGGTAAACTCTCAGGCGAACGGACCGTTCTGGCAAAAGACTCTGGAGAGTGGCGCGGATGCGCCCGCCGAAGGGATAACGATCTCAGGCGCCCCGAAACGGGCAGGGACAGAGGGGGCACCGAGGGCAGGGGAACTGCCTGAACGGTGCCGGGCTGTCTTGATGACCGGCAGAGATGGAGGCGGCCTTGGCCGAAGAACTTCTGCGTTTGGGTCTGCATGACCTGCATGTCAGCCTGGGGGGCAAGATGGTGCCCTTTGCCGGCTATGAGATGGCGGTGCAATATCCCGCCGGGGTGATGAAAGAGCATCTGCACACACGGGCGGCGGCAGGGCTGTTCGATGTGTCGCACATGGGGCAGGTGGTCCTGCGGCCCAAGAAAGGCATGGAGGCGTTGTGCCTGGGGTTCGAGGCGCTGATGCCGGTGGATGTGCTGGGGCTGGTCGAAGGGCGGCAGCGCTATGGCCTGTTCACAAACGAGGCGGGGGGCATTCTGGATGACCTGATGTTCGCCAACCGGGGCGATCATCTGTTCGTCGTGGTCAATGCCGCCTGCAAGCACGCCGATGTGGCCCATATGCGCGCCCATCTGGGCGATGTGGCCGAGGTGGAGTTCATTCAGGACCGCGCGCTGCTTGCCCTGCAAGGCCCGCAGGCCGAAGCGGCGCTGGCGTGGATCGAGCCGCGCGTGGCGGCGATGAAGTTCATGGATGTCGGCGTGTTCGGTGATCTGTGGGTCAGCCGTTCGGGCTATACCGGCGAGGACGGGTTCGAGATTTCGCTGCCCATGGCGCAGGCCGAAGCCTTTGCCCGCCGCCTGCTGGAGATGCCCGATGTGCTGCCCATCGGCCTTGGCGCGCGCGACTCCTTGAGGCTGGAGGCCGGGCTTTGCCTTTACGGCCATGACATCGACACCACCACCAGCCCGGTCGAGGCCGGTCTGACCTGGGCGATCCAGAAGGCCCGCAAGGCTGGTGGCGCGCGGGCGGGCGGCTTTCCGGGCGCAGAGCGTATCTTGCGCGAACTGGCCGAGGGGCCAAGCCGCCGCCGTGTGGGTTTGCGCCCCGAGGGCCGGGCGCCGATGCGCGAGGGGACCGCGTTGTTCTCGGGCGATGCGCCCGTGGGGGTGATTACCTCGGGCGGCTTCGGCCCTTCGGTCAATGCGCCGATTGCCATGGGCTATGTGCCTGCAAATCTGTCAAAAACCGGCACTACGCTGGAGGGCGAGGTGCGCGGCAAGCGCCTGCCCGTCACCGTCGCCGACATGCCTTTCAACCCGACAACCTACAAACGCTGAGGGACGATCATGAAATTCACCAAGGAACACGAATGGCTGCGGGTTGAGGGCGACGTCGTGGTCGTCGGAATCACCGAACATGCGTCCGAGGCGCTGGGCGATGTGGTCTTCGTCGAATTGCCCGAGGTTGAGACGCAGGTGGGCGCGGGCGATGAGATCTGTGTGATCGAAAGCGTCAAGGCCGCGTCGGACATTCTTGCCCCGGTCGATGGCGAGATTGTCGCGGTCAACGAAAAGCTGGTCGATAACCCGGGCCTTGTGAACGAAGACCCGCTGGGTGCGGCCTGGTTCTTCAAGATGAAGCTGGATGACCTGTCGGTCCTCGATACCTTCATGGACGAGGATGAATACAAGGACTTCATCGCCTGATGGTCCGGCCCGAATGCCATGCAGGCTCCGGGCAGTTTTCTTCGATGACACATGCAGCCCCCGCCAGGGGGGCTATTTCCCCATGTCCTGAGGTATGGAAATGACCTTCACGCCCACCGATTATAACCCCTATGACTTCGCCAACCGCCGCCACATCGGTCCATCCCCTTCCGAGATGGAGGAAATGCTGGCAGCGACCGGCGCCAAATCGCTGGATGACCTGATCGACCAGACCGTGCCAAAGACCATCCGGCAGGCATTGCCGCTGGCTTGGGCGCCCTTGTCCGAACATGAGCTGCTGGCGCGGATGCGCGAGGTGGCGGCCAAGAACAAGGTGATGACCAGCCTGATCGGGCAGGGCTATTACGGCACCGTCACCCCCCCGGCGATCCAGCGCAACATTCTGGAAAACCCGGCGTGGTACACGGCCTATACGCCCTATCAGCCCGAAATCGCGCAAGGCCGGCTGGAGGCGCTGCTGAACTATCAGACCATGGTGGCCGATCTGACTGGCCTGCCGGTGGCGAACGCCAGCCTGCTGGACGAGGCGACGGCGGCGGCAGAGGCGATGACCATGGCCGAGCGGGTGGCCAAGTCGAAGGCCAAGGCGTTCTTTGTCGATGAAAACTGCCACCCCCAGACCATCGGCGTGATCAAGACCCGCGCCGAACCCTTGGGGATTGAGGTGATCGTGGGCGATCCGGCCAAGATGGACGCGGGCGCGGTGTTCGGCGCCATTTTCCAATATCCCGGCACCTGGGGCCATGTGCGCGACCTGACGCCCTGGATCGAGGCGCTGCACACGGCCAAGGCCGTGGCGGTGGTGGCGACCGACTTGCTGGCGCTGACCATGCTGAAGGAACCGGGCGCGATGGGGGCCGATATGGCCGTGGGGTCCGCCCAGCGGTTCGGCGTGCCGATGGGCTATGGCGGGCCACATGCCGCGTTTTTCGCCTGCAAGGATGAACACAAACGCTCGATGCCGGGCCGGATTGTGGGTGTGTCCATCGACGCGCGCGGCAACAAGGCCTATCGGCTGGCCCTGCAAACGCGCGAGCAACACATCCGCCGCGAAAAGGCCACCAGCAACATCTGCACCGCTCAGGCCCTGCTCGCCGTGATGGCCAGCATGTATGCCGTGTTCCACGGCCCGCGCGGGCTGCGCGCGATTGCCGAGCGGGTGCATTCGCTGACCGTCCGGCTGGCCAAGGCGCTGACCGATGCGGGCGCGACCCTGCCGCCCAAGGCGTTCTTTGACACCATTACGGTTGAAGTGGGCGTGGGGCAGGCAGGCATTCTGGCTGCGGCCCGGCTGGAGGGGCTGAACTTCCGCAAGGTCGGCAATGACCATGTGGGCATCAGTCTGGATGAGACCAGCAACGAGGACGTGCTGCACCGTGTCTTGCGCGCCTTTGGTATCCATTCGGCCCCGCCCGCCAAGGCGGAAATCGGTTTCCCCGAGGCGATGCTGCGGACTTCCGACTACCTGACCCATCCGGTGTTCCACATGAACCGGGCCGAGTCCGAGATGATGCGCTATATGCGCCGCCTGTCGGACCGTGACCTTGCGTTGGACCGGGCGATGATCCCGCTTGGGTCTTGCACCATGAAGCTGAACGCGGCGGCGGAAATGATGCCGATCACCTGGCCAGAATTCGGCAGCCTGCACCCCTTTGTGCCGCCGGATCAGGCGCTTGGCTACCGTGAGGCGATCGAGGATTTGCAGGCCAAACTATGTGAGATCACCGGCTATGACGCCTTTTCCATGCAGCCCAACTCGGGCGCGCAGGGGGAATATGCGGGCCTCTTGACCATTCAGGCCTATCACCGCGCGCGGGGCGATACGCACCGCAATGTCTGCCTGATCCCGGTTTCGGCCCATGGCACCAATCCGGCCTCGGCGCAGATGGCGGGGATGGAGGTGGTGGTCGTCAAATCCTCGCCCAACGGTGACGTGGATCTGGATGATTTCCGCGCCAAGGCGGCCGAGGCGGGCAACCGGCTGGCGGCCTGTATGATCACCTATCCCAGCACGCATGGCGTGTTTGAGGAAACCGTGCGGGATGTCTGCAAGATCACCCACGAACATGGCGGGCAGGTCTATATCGACGGTGCCAACATGAATGCGCTGGTGGGTCTGGTGAAGCCGGGCGAGATTGGCGGCGATGTCAGCCACCTGAATCTGCACAAGACCTTTGCCATCCCGCATGGCGGCGGTGGCCCCGGTATGGGCCCCATCGGCGTGCGCGCCCATCTGGCGCCCTTTCTGCCCGGCCACCCCGAGACGGGCGGCATCGAAGGGCCGGTTTCGGCGGCCCCCTATGGCAGCGCCTCGATCCTGCTGATTTCCTGGGCCTATTGCCTGATGATGGGGGGCGAGGGGCTGACGCAGGCGACGCGCGTGGCGATCCTGAACGCCAATTACATCGCCAGCAGGTTGAAGGGCGCCTATCCGATCCTGTTCATGGGCAACAAGGGCCGGGTCGCGCATGAGTGCATTCTGGATACCCGCCCCTTTGCCGAGTTCGGCGTGACGGTGGATGACATCGCCAAGCGCCTGATCGACAACGGTTTCCACGCCCCGACGATGAGCTGGCCCGTAGCGGGCACGCTGATGGTGGAACCGACGGAATCCGAAACCAAGGCCGAGATCGACCGCTTCATCACCGCCCTGCTGGCGATCCGTGAGGAGATCAAATCGGTCGAGGCGGGGGAAATCTCGCCCGAAGACAGCCCCCTGCGCCACGCGCCCCATACGGTCGAGGATCTGGTCGCCGACTGGACGCGCAAATACCCGCGCGAACAAGGCTGCTTCCCCCCCGGTGCCTTCCGGGTGGACAAATACTGGCCACCTGTGGGCCGGGTCGATAACGTCTGGGGCGACCGCAACCTGACCTGCATCTGCCCGCCGGTCGAAAGCTATATGCAGGCGGCGGAGTGACACGTTGGCCTCGGCGCGACCTGTCGCCGGGGCCATGTTTTTCTATGGGGTTGGGCCGCGCCCGGCCTTGCGGTTCGGCCCATCCTCTGACAGCTTCGCCCGACCATGGATAACCGCCCCTCGACCCTTGCCGACGGCTTGTTGGCCGCCCTTCCCATCGTGCTGGGCTATTTCCCCATCGCCTTCGCCTTTGGCGTCGCGGCGACCGGCGCCCATCTGTCGCCCGTCGAGGCGGTGGGCCTGTCGGTCATCATCTATGCCGGGGCGGCGCAGTTTCTGACGCTGGCGCTGATCACCTCTGGCGCGCCCTTGCTGGTGTCGGCCTTCACGCTGATCGCCATGAACCTGCGCCATGTGCTGTACGGCCCCTCGCTGATGAAACGGGCGGGGCCGGATGCGCGCCGCCGCTGGTCGTGGTTCTGGGCCTTTGGCCTGACGGATGAGGTTTTCGGCGCGGCCCTTGGCCAACTCGCCCGCGGGCGCCGGTTTTCCGAACCGTTCATGTTCGGTCTTGCCATCGGCGCCTATGCCTCGTGGGTGTCGGGCACCGTTGTGGGGGCCTGGGCGGGGGGCGGCGCGCTGAAAAACTGGCCTGCGGTCGAGGCGGGCCTGGGCTTCATGTTGCCCGCCCTGTTTCTGGCGCTGTTGCTGTCGATCCTGTCGCGCGCGCAATTGCCCGCGATTGCGGTGGCGGTGTTGGCGACGGTGGGGGTTACGCTGGCGTGGTCGGGCACGGCCGGCATTCTGGCCGGTATGATCGCGGGCGCTGTGGCAGGCCTTGTTCCAAGAAAGGTGGTCGATGCGCAGTGAGATCCTGATCCTTGCGCTGATGGTCGGCGCCTTCACCTGGGCGTTCCGCGTGCTGCCGACCCGTGCTGACCTGTCCGCCATGCCCGAAGGCGGCCTTCTGTCGCGCTTTTTGGCCGCAACCGGCCCGGCGGCGATTGCGACCCTGTTCACCGCTTCGGTCCTGCCGATGGTGACGGGTGGCTTGCCGCTGCCCCTGGCCGGGGGCACCGCCGCCGTGCTGGCTGTTTTCGCCGCCACGCGGTCGGTCGTGGGGGCCACATTGGCCGGGTCCGTCGCCTATGGCGTGCTGTTTGCCCTGATCTGACCCTTGCCCTGCCGCGCGAACGGCGCGACAGTGGGGCAGGAGGTTCCCATGCCCGTTTCTGACCTAGACATTGCCCCGTCCACCGTCGGCGAGATCATCGTCATGGCGAGAGAGGGCGACACGATGCAGCGCCAGTTGCACCAGTTCATCGCTGACCTGAACGATGACGAAAAGGCCAGCCTCACCGCCATCGCCTGGGTCGGCAGGGGGGCATTCGAAGCCGAAGATTTCGCCGAAGCCCTCGCCACCGCGCGGGCCGAGGCGACGACGCCCACGGAAAGCTATCTCATGGGAATGCCCCATCTGGTCGAAAACCTCGAGGCGGGGCTTGAGGCGCTGGGCTATGACGTCAGCGACATCGAGGATGACGCGCTCTAGCCCCTTGCGGTGCAGAGCCTCGGCTCACATATATTCCAGAACCGGAATGTGAGTGCCGCCATGCCTGCTGAAACCAAAACTGCCGTCAAGCTTTGCTGCGCCACCTGTGGCCAGATGAACCGTGTTCCGAATGAGCGCCTCGCGCAGGGGCCGAAATGCGGCCATTGCGGTGATCCGCTTGATGATGGCCGGGTGTTCGAACTGGACGGTCGCGCGCATGACAAGGCCATCCGGGGGGACGACCTGCCCCTGTTGGTCGATTACTGGGCCGCCTGGTGCGGTCCCTGCCGCGCCATGGCGCCCGAGTTCAAGAAGGCCGCCATGGAGCTTGCGCCTGCCGTGCGGCTGGCCAAACTGAACACCGAAGACCACCCGGACATCGCCGCCCGCGCCCGGATTCAAGGTATTCCCGCCCTGATCCTGTATCGTGGGGGCCGAGAGGTCGCCCGCCTCGCCGGCGCCCGCCCCGCCCGCGACATCGTGGCCTTCGTGCGCCAGTCGCTAGGCTGAAAATCCTGCCGACGGGGGCAGGGCGCTGCCTTGACAATTCAGCCCCATTCCGCCACATCACCGCCAGAAGGTCATTGGGGCAGTAGCTCAGTTGGGAGAGCGCGTCGTTCGCAATGACGAGGTCAGGGGTTCGATCCCCCTCTGCTCCACCATGACCTTCGTGACAAGCGGGCCGCTTATGCGGCCCTTTTTGTTGCTCTTGCCCCTTTCCACCACGTAAGTTTCCAGAATGTTTGGCCATTCTGCCGGGGATTTGAGGTGATTGAGGATTTTGCCGTTTCGCTTTTGGGGGCATCGGAAGTGGTGCTTGCTTTGGCGCCTTTCGGGATCGTTCTTCTCGGCGGTCTTGTCGCCTGGGCGACAGATCGGTCTGCCAAGGGCCTTTTGCGCGCGCCCTATTTCGCAATCTTCGGGCTTGCTTCTTTTGCTATGGCAGAGGTGCAGCATCTGATGGTGCAGTTCCTTTTTCCTTCGCTTGCGGGCGGGTATTTCCGGGCTGTGTTGAGCATGGTTGTGCTGGCCCTTTTCCTTTATGGTTTTCTTTTGGCCCGAATGTCGGCTGCCCGGTCACGCGATGCCTTCGGCAGTGGCAAATTCGCTCTGCTTTTCTTCGTCCCGCCTCTGGGCTTTGTGATGTTCCTAAAGCGATCAAAGGGCGATGCGGCTTTACCGCAGCTTGTGCTTCGCGGGCCGCTTGCCGCTGAAATGGGGGTGTTTGTCGGGGCATTCGCGCTGGTGTTGGCCTATGGCTTGAACAACTATTCAGAGAAAGAATTGGACCGCCAGTTGGCCGAAGCCCCTCAAACAGAGCAGGGCTGACCCTTCCCCTTTCGCCGACACTCCCCTATCCCATGAGGATCAGCCAAGGGGGCAGGGTGATGATTCCGGTTCAGGGGTTCAAAGGGGCAAAGGTGGCGGTGCTGGGGCTGGGGCGGTCCGGTCTGGCGACGGCGCGGGCCTTGCAGGCGGGCGGGGCAGAGCCGCTTTTGTGGGACGACAGCCCCGAGGCGCGTGCCAAAGCCGAGGCCGAGGGCTTTACCTGCACTGACCTCACGCGCAACGGCGTGTTTCAGGGCGTGGCCTGCCTTGTCACCTCGCCCGGCATTCCGCACCTTTACCCACAGCCGAACAAGGTGATCGCCCGTGCGCTGGAAGAGGGCATCCCGGTCGATAACGACATCGGCCTGTTCTTCCGCAGTTATGCCACGCCCGGTTGGGACGATTATGAGACCACGCCGCGCGTGGTCTGCGTTACCGGGTCGAACGGCAAATCGACCACCACCGCGCTGATCCATCATATTCTGGAGGTCGCGGGCCGGCCGACACAGATGGCGGGCAACATTGGCAAGGGTGTCCTGTCGATCGACCCGCCGCAGGATGGCGAGGTGGTGGTGCTGGAACTTTCCAGCTATCAGACCGACCTTGCCCGCCACCTCACGCCCGATGTGGCGGTGTTCACCAACCTCTCGCCCGATCACCTTGACCGGCACAACGGCATGGGCGGCTATTTCGCGGCCAAGCGGCGGCTGTTCGCCGAGGGCGGGCCGGACCGCGCGGTGATTGGCGTCGATGAGGTCGAGGGGCGCTATCTGGCGAACCAGATGGCCGAGGGGCCAGGCGATGACCGGGTCATCCGCATCTCCTCGGGGCAAAAGCTGGAAGGGTTCGGCTGGTCGGTCTTTGCCCGCAAGGGGTTTCTGGCGGAATGGCGCAAGGGCAAGCAGATGGCCTCCATCGACCTGCGCGGTGTCGCGGGTCTGCCGGGCGCGCATAACCACCAGAACGCCTGCGCCGCCTATGCCGCCTGCCGCAGTCTTGGCATCGCGCCAAAACTGATCGAGGGGGCGTTCCACAGTTTCGCGGGCCTGCCCCATCGCAGCCAGTTGGTGGGCGAAAGGGCCGGTGTGCGCTTCATCAACGACAGCAAGGCGACCAATGTGGATAGTGCTGCCAAGGCCTTGCAGGCCTTCCCGAAAGTCCGCTGGATCGCGGGCGGCATGGGCAAGGAAGGCGGCATCACCGCGCTGCAACCCTTCCTCGGTTCGGTCGTGAAGGCATACCTGATCGGCCATTCCGCCCGCGATTTCGCCCTGCAACTGGGCGACACCCCGCATGAGATTTGCGAAACGATGGACCGCGCGGTCGCCCGCGCCGCCGCCGAGGCGGAAGAGGGAGAGGTTATCCTCCTCGCCCCTGCTGCCGCCAGTTTCGACCAATACCCGAATTTCGAAAAGCGCGGCGACGATTTCACGGCAAGGGTCCGCGCCTTGATCGGATAGCGGCTACTTTTGCATTTGCACCTTTCCAAATACTCCACGGGGAGGGACCATTGTTTCGCCATTGGTTCAAGAACCAATGGTCTCGGGGGGTGCGAAACCCCCGCTTCCGACGGCTGCCAGCCGCGCAGGTTTGCACTGGCATTTCCCGGCCATCTTGGCTAGGATTCACCCCACGATCCGGGGCCAACCCGGACGTTTGGCAGAGCAGGCGACAGACAGGCGGTTCCCATGACGGAAATGGTTCATGGCTCTATGCCCTCCAGGGTGGCGGAGCCGGTGCTTCCACGCTGGTGGCGGACGATCGACAAATGGACGCTGACCGCGATCCTTGTCCTGTTCGCCATCGGGCTGCTCTTGGGGCTCGCCGCCTCGGTGCCGCTGGCGGAACGCAATGGGCTGGACCCTTACCACTATGTCCAGCGTCAGGCGGTGTTCGGCGGGCTGGCCATGGTGGCGATGGTCGGGTTCTCGATGATGTCGCCGGAAATGGTGCGGCGGATCGGGGTCATCGGCTTTCTGCTCTCATTCGTGTCGCTGGTTCTGCTGCCTGCCTTCGGCACCGATTTCGGCAAGGGCGCGGTGCGCTGGTTTTCCTTGGGCTTCGCCTCTTTTCAGCCGTCGGAGTTTCTCAAGCCGGGGTTCATCATCGTTTCGGCCTGGCTGATCGCGGCTGCGGGCGACCTGAATGGCCCGCCAGGCAAACTGATTTCCTTTGGCCTTTGCGTCTCCATCGTGCTGATGCTGGCACTGCAACCCGACTTCGGCCAGGCGATGCTGGTGCTGTTCGGCTGGGGCGTGATCTATTTCGTCGCTGGCGCGCCGATGCTGCTGCTGGCTTCTGTCATCGCGGCCTTCAGCGTCGGCGGGGTCTTTGCCTATAACGCGTCGGAACACGTTGCCCGCCGGATCGACGGTTATCTTGCGTCCGAGGTCGATCCGCGCAGCCAGATCGGCTATGCCACCAACGCCATTCAGGAAGGCGGCTTCTTCGGCGTCGGCGTGGGCGAGGGGCAGGTGAAGTGGACGTTGCCCGACGCCCATACCGACTTCATCATCGCAGTTGCAGCCGAAGAATACGGCCTGATCCTGGTGCTGATCATTCTGGCGCTTTACGCGGCCATCGTCGTGCGCTCGCTCTATCGGCTGACGCGCGAGCGGGATCCGTTCACCCGGCTGGCGGGCACCGGCCTGGCCTGTATCTTCGGGGTGCAGGCGATGATCAACATGGGCGTGGCGGTGCGCCTCTTGCCCGCCAAGGGGATGACGCTGCCCTTCGTCAGCTATGGCGGCTCTTCCGTCATTGCCGCCGGGATCACCGTGGGGATGTTGCTGGCGATGACCCGGACCCGTCCGCAAGGTCAGTTCGGTGACATTTTCGGGCGGCGGGGGCGCTGATGGCCGCCCCTCTGCTGCTGATCGCCGCCGGGGGAACCGGCGGTCATATGTTTCCCGCGCAGGCACTGGCCGAGGCGATGCTGGCGCGTGGCTGGCGGGTGAAACTGTCAACCGATGCCCGCGGTGCGCGCTATGCCGGGGGCTTCCCTCAGGCGGTTGAGGTGGCGGTGACCGACAGCGCCACCTTTGCTCGCGGCGGGGCGCTGGCAAAGCTCGCCGTGCCGTTCCGCATCCTGGGCGGCATCTTCGGCGCGACCTTCGGCATGATGCGCGACAAGCCTGCGGTGGTGGTGGGCTTTGGGGGTTACCCGTCAATCCCGGCGCTGTCAGCAGCGTGGATCCTGCGGCGGCCCCGGATGATTCATGAACAGAACGGCGTGCTTGGCCGTGTCAACACCCGCTTTGCGCCCCGTGTCGATGCCGTGGCCTGCGGCACTTGGCCCACCGCCTTGCCTGCGGGCGTGACCGGCACCCACACCGGCAATCCGGTGCGCGCGGCGGTGCTGGAACGCGCTGGTGCGCCCTATATCCCGCCCGGCGATTACCCGATGTCGGTGGTGATCATCGGCGGCAGTCAGGGCGCGCGCATCCTGTCGGATGTGGTGCCAGAGGCTATCGCCCGTCTGCCCGAAGGCTTGCGACGCCACCTGCGCATCGCCCAGCAGGCCCGCCCGGAAGACCATACCCGCGTGGTCGCCGCCTATGAGGCCGCAGGCGTGGCGGCCGAGGTCGCGCCCTTCTTCGCCGACATTCCAAGGCGCCTGTCCGAGGCGCAACTTGTCATCAGCCGCTCGGGCGCCTCGTCGGTGGCAGATATCTCGGTGATCGGGCGCCCTTCGATCCTGATCCCCTTCGCCGCCGCGATGGATGATCATCAGAGTGCCAACGCCCGGGGGCTGGTTGACGCGGGGGCAGCGGTGCTGATCCCGGAAAAGGCGCTTGACGCCGCGACGCTGGCAGACCACATGGCCACGGTTCTGGGCCAGCCCGATGCCGCCTCGCGCATGGCGCAGAATGCGTTGGGGCAGGGGCGCCCGGATGCAACCGACCGACTGGTCGCGCTGGTCGAAGGTTTGAATAAGGGGTGATGCGATGAATGCCACGAAACTGCCGCTGGAACTGGGGCCGATCCACTTTGTCGGCATCGGCGGCATCGGCATGTCGGGCATCGCCGAGGTGCTAATCACCCTTGGCTACCGGGTGCAGGGGTCAGACAGCAAGGCGTCGAAGATTACCGACCGTCTGGTCGGCCTTGGCGCGGTGTTTCACGAAGGCCAGCGGGCGGAGAATATCGGCGATGCGGCGGTGGTGGTGATTTCCAGCGCCATCAAGAAGGGCAACCCCGAGCTGGAAGAGGCGCGCCGCAAGAAGCTGCCCGTGGTGCGCCGGGCAGAGATGCTGGCCGAGTTGATGCGCCTGCGCTCGAACATTGCCGTGGCCGGAACGCATGGCAAGACCACGACCACGACCATGGTGGCGACGCTCTTGGACAAGGGCGGCTTTGACCCCACCGTGATCAACGGCGGCGTGATCCACGCCTATGGCTCCAACGCTCGCGCGGGCGAGGGCGAGTGGATGGTGGTCGAGGCGGATGAAAGCGACGGTTCCTTCAACCGCCTGCCTGCCACAATCGCCATCGTGACCAACATCGACCCCGAGCATATGGAGCATTGGGGCACCATCGAAGCCTTGCGCAAAGGCTTCCTGGACTTCGTGTCGAACATCCCGTTCTACGGACTGGCGGTGTGTTGCACCGATCACCCCGAGGTGCAGGCGCTGGTCGGTCGGGTGACCGACCGCCGCGTTGTAACCTTTGGCTTCAACGCGCAGGCCGATGTGCGGGCGGTGAACCTTTCGTTCGAAAATGGCAAAGCGCACTTCGATGTGCTGCTTCAGAATGAGGGCGAAGGTTCGATTATTGAAGGCTGCACCTTGCCGATGCCGGGCAACCACAACGTCTCGAACAGCCTTGCGGCGATTGCCGTGGCCCGTCATCTGGGCATGAAGAAGGAAGAAATCCGCGAGGCTCTGGCCGGGTTCGCGGGCGTCAACCGCCGTTTCACCAAGGTAGGCGAGGTGAATGGCGTGGCCATCATCGACGACTATGGCCATCATCCGGTTGAAATTGCGGCCGTGTTGAAAGCGGCCCGGCAGGCGGTTTCCGGCACCCCCGGCGCGCGGGTGATCGCGGTGCATCAACCGCATCGCTATAGCCGTCTGTCTAATCTTTTCAATGACTTCTGCGCCTGCTTCAATGAGGCGGATGTGGTCGGCATCGCCGAGGTCTATGCCGCAGGCGAAGAGCCTATCCCCGGCGCCAGCCGCGATGATCTGGTGGCAGGCCTGATTGCCCATGGTCACCGCCACGCTCGCGCCGTGATGGACGAGGCCGATCTGGCACGGCTGTTCAAGGAACAGACCCGCCCCGGCGACATTTTCGTATGTCTTGGCGCGGGCACCATTTCGACCTGGGCCAACAATCTGCCAGCCCGCCTGGCCGGGAAGGCGGCATGATCGGGCTGCCCGCCATCGTTTTCACAATCCGGTGCAACATACTGCGCTGCCGAAGTAATTTCGAATATTGTGCATATGTACGAATGAGGATTGCATGAGCGTGCCGCTGATCCTCGGCTGTCTTTGGGTGGTCGCGGCGGCGATTGTCGCCATGCTGCCGATGCGGCTGCAATATGCGCCCGGTTTCGCGCTGCTGCTGCTGGCGCCGGTGCTGATCATCTGGATCGGCATCGACTATGGATGGCCTTGGGCCGCACTTGGATTGTTCGCTTTTGTTTCGATGTTCCGCAAGCCGTTGTTCCACTTCGCGCGCTATTTGACCGGTAGGACAGGCGGATGAGCGCGGCGGTCACCTTTGGGTTGGTCTGGCTGGTGGCGGCGAATGTGATCGCCATGCTGCCCAGCCGCGACCATCATTGGCGCGCTGCTTACGCCCTGATCACGCTGGGCGTGCCGCTGCTGGGATGGATCACCTACAAGGCCGGGCCGCTTTGGGGCTTTGCCTTTCTGCTGGCGGGGGCGAGTGTGCTGCGCTGGCCGCTGATCCATCTGTGGCGGCGGGTGCAGGGGCTTGCGAAATAGGCCCAACCCCGGCTAGGTCAGGCCATGACCCAGCTTCCCATTCCGCGCGGCGCGCTGACGCCCAACCGTTCCCTTGCCGATCTGACATGGCTGCGCAGTGGCGGGCCGGCCGACTGGCTGTTCCAGCCTGCGGATGAGGCCGATCTGGCCGCGTTCCTGGCCGCGCTTGACCCTGCCATTCCGGTGTTCCCGATGGGCGTGGGCAGTAACCTGATCGTGCGCGACGGCGGTATCCGTGGCGTGGTGATCCGGCTGGGTCGCGGCTTCAATGCCATTGAAATAAATGGGGAAACCGTGACCGCAGGCGCTGCCGCGCTGGATGCCCATGTGGCGAGGAAGGCGGCCGAGGCGGGGCTGGACCTGACCTTCCTGCGCACCATTCCGGGCAGCATCGGCGGGGCGGTGCGGATGAATGCGGGCTGCTATGGCAGCTATGTTGCCGACAATCTCGTATCGGCGCGCATCGTCACCCGGCTGGGGGAAATCCGCGAAATTGCTTCCGCCGACCTGCACCTGCGCTATCGTCAATCCGACTTGCCCGAAGGCGCGGTGATTGTCAGCGCCACCCTCCGCGCCTCGAAGGGCGACCCGGCAGAGCTGGAGGCGCGGATGCAGGATCAGATCGCCAAACGCGACGCGAGCCAGCCGACGAAAGACCGCAGCGCCGGGTCCACCTTCCGCAATCCGGTCGGCCATTCCAGCACCGGACGCGCCGATGACACGCACGAGCTGAAGGCGTGGAAGGTGATTGACGACGCCGGAATGCGCGGGGCCACCAAGGGCGGCGCGCAGATGTCGCCCAAGCATTCCAACTTTCTGATCAATACCGGAGGGGCGACTTCCGCCGATCTGGAAGATTTGGGCGAGGAAGTGCGAAAAAGGGTTTTCCAACAGGCGAGTATCACGTTAGAGTGGGAAATCATGCGGGTGGGCGAACGCCTGCCCTAATAACAAGATCACGGGCCGAAAAGGTTCGGGCGAGGCAGTGATGGCGGGCAAGTCGAGCGGGACTGCCCCCAGAGTGGCGGTACTGATGGGTGGGCTTTCCGCAGAGCGGGAGGTCTCTCTTTCGTCAGGGCATGAATGTGCCAAGGCCCTCCGGGTGGCGGGATATGAGGTGATCGAGGTCGATTGCGGCCCCGATTTGCCTGCGCGTCTGGCTGAAATCCGTCCTGATGTCTGTTTCAACGCCCTGCACGGCCGCTGGGGCGAGGATGGCTGCGTTCAGGGCCTGCTGGAATGGCTGCGTATCCCCTATACGCATTCCGGTGTGCTGGCTTCGGCCCTGGCGATGGACAAGCAGCGCACCAAAGAGATTTACCGCGCCGAAGGGCTGCCCGTGGCCCAAAGCGTGGTGGCCGGACGGGATGAGGTTGAGGCAGGCCATGTCCTGCCGCCGCCCTATGTGGTCAAGCCCTTCAATGAGGGCTCTTCGGTCGGCGTCTATATCGTGCATCCGGGCAGCAATGCGCCGCGTCTGGCGGCAACAATGCCAGCTCGGGTGATGGTGGAAACCTATGCGCCGGGGCGAGAGCTGACGGCTTCGGTTCTGGGCGACCGGGCACTGTGCGTGACCGACATCCTGACCGATGGCTGGTATGACTATGAGGCGAAGTATTCCACCGGCGGCTCGCGCCATGTGGTGCCCGCCGATATTCCGCAAGAGATTACCGAGGCTTGCCTTGATTACGCCCTGCGCGCCCACCGCGCGCTGGGGTGCAAGGGCCTGAGCCGCACCGATTTCCGCTGGGATGAAACGCGCGGCGTTGCTGGTCTGATCCTTCTGGAGACCAATACTCAGCCGGGGATGACGCCCACCTCGCTTGCCCCGGAACAGGCGGCCTATTGCGGCATGTCTTTCCCCGATCTGTGCGACTGGCTGGTGAAGGATGCGTCATGCAATCGCTAGGCCGCTCCCCCTTCCGCCGTGACCCTGCGCCCACCTATTGGGCCTACAAGATGCAGCGGCTGTGGCTGACGCCGCTGTTTCGCGTGGCGTTTCGCGTAGGTCTGCCTGCCTTTGCGATTGCGCTGGTGGCCGGGATCGTCCTGATGGATCAGGGTCGCCGCGATGCGATTTCGGGCGGCTTTGCCCATATCCGCGACCAGTTCCAGGCCCGGCCAGAGTTTCGCGTCGGCCTGATGTCGATTGAGGGCGCCTCGCCCGATCTGGCCGATGCGGTTCGCGCGCGGCTGGGCGTCAAGCTGCCTGCTTCCAGTTTCGACCTGGATCTGCCGGCGTTGCGCGTCAAGGCGCAGGAATTGGATGCGGTCGCCTCTGCCGAACTGTCGCTGCGGTCAGGCGGCGTGTTGCAGGTGGTGATCAAGGAGCGCGAGCCGATGATGATCTGGCGCGTGGCCCCCGACCGGCTGGAGCTTGTGGACCGC
>APMI01022659.1_pt1 | contig 17468 bp, 16 predicted proteins | sample 667938 | NCBI WGS metagenome assembly APMI01 (sample SAMN01084076, study PRJNA167559) | wastewater metagenome | biome: Wastewater | place: Denmark: Ejby Moelle, Odense | collected 2011-11-28 | reverse complement strand
AAGGGAGCATGCGGGCACAAACCTGCATCGAGGGTTCGAATCCCTCACTCTCCGCCAAGTAATTGTAGTAAGCGTAAAGCCCTGAGAAATCAGGGCTTTTTGCTTTGTGGCGCTGATGGTTTGTTGCTGGGTTGAGTGAAGCAACTACCCCAGAAAACCCCAGTTTTCCCCAGCGTTTCCCACCTTCTGGTGGGCTTTTGGTGGGCTCGCTATGAACGTTCTGACGCAGTTGCAGGCGCAGTTTCCGGACAGACTCGTGCTCTACGCGCCAGATATTGCCCGGGTACTCGGCAAGTCTGAAAAAGCCTTGGGGCACCTGATCGCCAGAGGGCAGCTGCCTTTTCCTCTGAAGAAGCTGGGAGGCAAGCACTGCGTGTCGCTGCATCATTTAGCGCAATGGCTAGAGTCGACTGACGAACATGAGCCTGAGCAAGCTTCTACTCCGCCTGCGCGTGCGCCACGCCGCCAAGGCTCCGAGGGGCGATCAGGCATCGGTGCGCGTCTGATGCAGATGCGTCTGGATGCTGCACGTGTGCTGTTAGCCGGAGACGAGTTCGCGGCTGAGGTGGCCGCGGCATTGTCGCGCGGAACGGTAGCAGGCGGGCTGGTCGTCAGCTTGAGATGCTGGCGAAATCTAGGTGACCGGCTGGTAAGCGCTAATATGCGTATAGCTCTTGATGATGCCGGCGATGCTAGAGCTTCGATAGCCTGGCTCGGGGAGCAGTCAGACGGCTGCACTTACGCACACATCCGTGCCATCGAGGGGCGCATTGAGCTGTACCGTGCGCAGCACTCAGGCGAAGGCTGGCGCGTGATTATCGACAAGCTGTAGTATTAAAGGTACTGCGTCAGTGACTCGAGTATCGCCGCATCTGTGCTAGCTTCGTCGTCAGGTTCGGCGAAGCTAGGGGCAAACTGGCTCTCAGGCACTTCGAAGTTCAGCACTGTGACGTGCACGCCTCGCGCGCGCAGGTGCTGGCGTACAGCTATAGCGGCGCGCACAGCCAGTGCGTCGTTACGCGGGTCGTAGCCGTGCTCCCGCAGGTGGTTCTTGCGCATCATACGCGAGCGTGCGATATGCTCCAGGATCCGGACATGCTCAATGACTCCTCGAAGGCCAGCGGCCCTGGCGCGTGCATCATCAGCTGTGCGTGCTAGCACGGCATCTATCTGAGCGGCTAAGGCAGCTACGTCAATGCACTCCATCGCGCACCCTTCAAGGCAGTAGGATCGGCGAGGGTATCACGGCTGGCCAGTAAGGCCGGTGTCGCGAGACCAGGCCTTCATACGCTCCGCGGCCTTCGCGGCGCAAGCTCTGCGCCGCTACTTCAGCGTTTTCAGGTACGCGCGCGTGATGTTTTCTTCAAGCCAGCGTGATGCAACACCCCGTGCCCGCTGCTGCCAGCCCAGCTTTCTCGGGATCTTTTGCTTTGCGGCGAAGGCCCAGATCAGCCGAGATTCTTGCTTTTCGCGCTGGAATACCCCAACACCTTTCACGGTGTACGTGTTTTGGCGGCCGATGTAGCGCACTCCGCCGGCTGGCGTTTTTACGGGGTGCAGCTTCATCTGCGCGAACGTCAGCGTCTTGGCTATGGGGTCGCTCCAGCTCGGACGAGCAGCGTTTTCGCTCACCGGCTGCGCGATGAGTCGGCCTTTGAATGGTTTGCGCTTACCCCCGTCTTCGAACTCCGTTGCCAGCAGTTTTGCGCGCAGCCTGATCCGATGTCTGGACAAATTAGGCAGGCTTTGATCGACGCCTAGGACTTGATGATCGCAATCATGCGCTGCAAAATTGCTTTGACTGCGGCGTGCTGAGCGTGAAACGGCTGGCAAGTGCCAGCTATTCCTCCGCCTGGATCTGCTTCGAGGTGGGGTTGATGGCTTGATTACGCTGTAGGCCCGATGCTTCTGCGCCTTGAGCGTGGCATCCGTGAGCCGCGAAACGTCTACCTTTGCGTTGATTTGCAAGAAACAACCCCTGGATTTGTTGCTTAGTTAGACGCGGAGTGGCGCGATTTTTTGGCGAAACCCAGGGGGATGAGCTTAGATCGTATCCAGCGCGTCGACGTAGCGAGCGACACTGTCGAGGTCGAGGTCACGCGAGGCGGCCGCTGAAGAAATCTCCGCCAGCGCTTTGTCCGAGCCGGCGAGGGCGATCAGGCGCTGCACGATCGAGAGCACTTCGTCGTCGCTGCGGCCGAGTTCGTTTGGGCTTTGGGCGGCCAGGTAGCGACGCTGCGCAAGCACGATTTCAGCTGCACCCAGCACCTTTTGAGCATCAGCCGCTGAGGCAGCGGCAGGCGCCGAGGCGGGGGATGCGGTAGCGGTAGCAGGGGACGGATTGAGGACCTTCAGTTTGAGATCCGCACCATATTTCGCGTGAAAATCGATGCGGAAAGAGCAATCGGCCGGGATCGCATCGAACTCCTTCTGAGCCGCTTTAACGCGATTGTCGCCGGACTTGAGCGCGCCGATGGCCTCAGCGCCGTTCACAACCCACACGAACTCCGAGGCGGGATCATGCTTGACGAGGCCGAGGCGCTCGAACTGAGCGATGTACGCCATGATGTCCTCGATCCGAGTATCGAGGTCGAAGGCTGCCTGCCCGGCATTGAAATAGTAGGCGCCGAGGTAGTTGCTCAGCGGGCCGGACAACAGATAGAGGTACGTTTGGAGCGCGGCGGGGCCCGTTTTCACGAGCTGACGGCTGGTGCGATCGTTCCAAAACGACTGAAAGACTTGAGTGTAACGCATGATGAGTTTCTGTAAATTTGATGATTTGTCGGGATCGACAGTGCGGCTGATGAGTGCCGCCAATCGAATTTAGTAATGATTCTGTAAAAAATAATAAGTAAATTCTATCGACCGTGCTTTTATGTAGTGCTTTGTGTCGACGGGCTTTCTACAAGGGTGTCGCAAAGCCCCGTACTAAGACTTGGGCGGTGAAGTCAGCGATCCGGGTGCCACGAGAGAATCCCGGCAGCGCTGCGATTACCTGCTTGTTGTAGCCTTTATTGACCAGGCGTCGATCCAGCACTGTGACCACCCCAGTGTCTGACTCGCGACGGATCAGGCGGCCCACCGATTGGATCAGCATCGTGATCATGTCCGCCAGGTAGGCGTCCCGAAACCAGGACTTGCCCAACAGCTCCTGGCGAGCGGCCTCGACGGGGTTGCCAGGCACAGAAAATGGCAGCCGGGTAATGACTACGTGACCGCAGTAGTTGCCGGGCAAGTCGAGGCCCTCCGCCATCGAATCCAGCCCGACGAGCACCGAGCGCTGGCCTGCGTTGATCCGAGCTTTGTGAGCGGCTATCAGTTCAGGCAGCGGCTTGCTGTCTTGGGCGAGCACCGCGGGGCGCATGTGGTCAGGCAGGTCGGGCACAACGCGGCGGAGCTGCTCGCGTGATGTGAAGAGCACAAGCATGCCACGGGCCACGTTTGCATCGTAGAGTCGTCCGAGTTTGTCGGTAACTTCGGCTTCGAAAGTGGCGTCCGACGGTTCAGCGAGCATTGTCGGCAGGTGCAAGAAGCCTCGGGAGTAGTCGAACACGGGCGGCAGTATGGTGGTCAGTGCATGATCTGGGAGGCCAGTCTTATCCTGGAAGCGCTTGAACGAGCCCCCAATCTGCAACGTGGCGGAAACCATGGCAACAGAGACGCCGGCGGGCCAAAGGATCTCGTTGAGCACGTCTCGGCCTTCGAGAGGTTGAGCGTGCAGGATCGAGCGGCCTTCTGTATTGCGCTGCACCCACCGGACTAGTTCCTCGTCGGAGCAGAACAGTTCCAAGAACTTGTGCAAGCTCTGGAGCTCGCGGCGGAGCTGGTGCGTCTGGGTCAGCAAGTGAATCAGAAAGCCCTTGACCACGCCTGAGTTACGCTCGGCGAGCTCGGCCAGGACTTCGGTGAGGAGTTGTAGGCCGTTCAGCAGGCGCTGCGTTTGGCCGGTGAGTTCGACGACGGTGGCAAGCACCTCCTCGGGGGGGCGTTTGAGACCCCACGAGAACAGGCCGTTCGTATACTTGAGGTCGGCGAGTAGCTCGCCCAACGCCTCAAGGCCGGCAGCAAGCCCGGCGCTGGCGAGGAGTAAGCCTGCCGGAGTTTCGTTTGCGCGTGCAAGTGATTCAACCGCTTCGTCGATTGTGTCGACCTCGTCCAAGTATGGCTCGATCTGTGCGGCCCAACTTCCGGCGAGCAGAAGGATCTTCGCGGTTTTGATCCGGATCGCCTTGTCGGGCAGGTTGTGAGCCTCGTCGACGATGAGGGCGTAGCTCTTCACCGGAATCGCAGCCGTGGCTTGCTCGTCCGCGCGCTGCGCTAGGTCAGCCAGCACAATGTCGTGGTTGGCAATGATCAGCTGGGCTTGGGTCAAGCGTGCCCGGCTGATCAGGTAGGGACACTCGTTGAAATGCGCGCAGGCTTGATTGACGCAGGTGTCGCCGCTGGCAGCGCAGTGAGCTTCCCAGCATTGGGGAATCATGCCTTTCCAGCTGTCACGGTCGCCGTCCCAACGCTTGGTGCGCCAGGCGTGGAGCATCTCCAGCGCGATCGGAACCCCAGGTTCTGCGAGCGGCTTGCTCGTGTCGAAGAGGTCGTGCTGCGCGTCCGCTTCCTTCTTGTCCTCGAGGAGCACAGCGGTGCGGGGGCAGAAGTAGCGACCGCGGCCTTTGGCTACCGCCACCTTGCGAGCGTCCACCGCCCCGATAGCGGCAAGGCGAGGGATGTCGTCGCGCAGGATCTGTTCTTGAAGCCCAACTGTAGCCGTAGCAACCACCACGGGAGCGGGATTGGCGGCGTGCGCCTGTGCGTCGAGAGCGCCTGCCAGGTAGCCGAGCGTCTTGCCCGTGCCGGTCGGGGCTTCAATGCAGCAGACGGCGCCGGGAGTGCTGAGGGTGGTGCGGATGTGCTCAGCGAGCGCGATTTGAGATGCGCGTGCCGAGAGCGAGTATCGAGCGGTGAGCGCTGCGAAGATGTCATGCGTCCTGGGCATGAACATTGGGGGGGTGAAATTCATCATGTCTCCAATAAGCTGTAAGGGCCCTGATGGGCGGGCGCTTGATGGGGCGCTTACTGGGTATAGTGAGAACCGATGAAAAATTTGAAATGTTTCTTAAAGTCTTAAAATAATCAATGAATTAGGTTTGGTAAGGGCTGGGGGCGGCGCTAGTTGTAGAAGTCGTTTTAGAGGGGAAGTCCGCTCGCTCATCCGCTGTGGGGGAGGCCCGCCAGTTGGCCCACGCCCTCAAGGAGGGCTGGATGCAGTACTCAGACTTGCTGGGGGGAGCTCTGGCGGACTGTGATCCAGCGGTCGAGCCGCTTGATGTCGATGTGTAGCAGTTCTCCGGGTGCCTCCCGCTCATAGCGCTGGACTTGCGGCTTCGGTTGCAGGTCGCCGAGCCTTGAGAGATCGGCCCGGCGCAGTACCCGGCTGTCCGTCGCCCTAGAGGTGCTGATGTACGTGGTGCTGGTGGTCAGGGGCTGCGATTTCAACTGCGACAGCTTTTCAGCTCCGCCGACATTCCAGTTTTGGGCAAGATCGTGAAGTCGGGTGAAGTCGGCGGGCAGCCCCCAATGCCAACCGTAATGTTCAGGCATCTGAAAAACTACGCCTCGGGAATATCCCGAGGCGTAGTCCTTGCCATTGCTTTTGAAGACTTACTCAGCGGGTCATCACTCCGCCTACGCAATAGTATAGGTCGCAGTTAAGCGCCAATTGATGATTTTAAGAACATTTATCGTAAATTTAATGAATTTTGCTGAATTAAAGAGCTTCAAAGAGCCTCCAATGGGGCAGGAAGTTGGGGGGGAGGGGCTTTAATGGCCCTTGGAAGGGGCTCCATATATAAGATATAGATGTAAATGTAAGATTAGGAATACCTTAGGCTGCATGGCAACCTCGATCGTGGATGCTCAGTTTTCGCTATTGATGCGTCAAACACGTTTGGGTGGCTGGCCAGGAGGGGCAGCTGCCGTGCCCCTTCCTGCACGGATCGGTGCCTGCTTGGTCATCAGAGCTCACAGCTTCACCTCCTCGCCTCGGGTCTGCATCGCTTGGCGGCAGCCCTGCTGCCCGCCTTGGCCAGCCATCTCCAACCCCTACGCTACAGTTCATCGGGATCCCGCGCGTAAACTGCTGTTCGAACTTCAAGCTCCCTGGGCAACAGTTTCCTGATACTTATATGGTATTTTCTCCAAGCGTTAATGTCGGCCCCAACCGAGCAACGTACCGTCGCCCGTCGCCTCGAGCAGCTGCTCGGCCATTGCTGCCATTCAGCCCATTCGATCTGAGCGACGGGTTCAGGAGTGGTCAAGCAGACTTCGGAAACCCCGGGCGATTCAACTCGAAGACTTCTAACGCTGCTAGCATTTTCCGTTTCATGTATATCCAAAAAACATATTTTTAGCCAATCCGCTTGAAATTTAATGACAAGACCCAAAATATGGCATGAACAACAACACTAGGGCTCGAACTTGGAAGAAACTAAGCCTTTTCGGGTGCTGTGCCTGGATGGAGGTGGCATGCGCGGCGCCTATCAGGCAGCTTACCTTGCGACCTACGGGGATCGCGTCCAGGACAGCCGCACGCGTCAGCAGCAGCTCGACATTGGCACTGCGTTTGACCTGATCGTCGGCACCAGCACGGGCGGCATCGTCGCATGTGGCTTGGCTGCCGGCGTGCCGCTGCTCGAGATCCAGGACCTGTACGCCGAGGCCGGCTGCAAGATCTTTCCGATGCAGTGGGCCCGGCCACTTCCTGTAATTGGAACGCTGGTGAAGGGACTTGGCGTCGGTCTGCGCAAAGGCGATGCGGCGCTGCGCAATACGCTTGAACGCACCTTGGGTGACAAGACTGTCAAGTCGGTGTACGAGGAGCGTGGCATTGCACTGGCCGTACCGACGCTGGACATCAATCGCCATGCGGCCGTGGTTTTCAAGACGCAGCACCTCAAGCGACTGAATGGACGGGACAACGGGCGCTCGCTTGTCGACATCTGCATGGCCACCAGCGCGGCGCCGATCCTCCGCTCAATGGCCAGGCTTGACGAGCCAGGCGGCAACGGTGCCAAGGCGACCTATGTGGATGGCGGACTCTGGGCCAACAACCCCGGCCTCATCGGCATGATGGAGGCGATCGAGATACTGAATGACCGTGGTGAACGGCGCCCGATCCACCTGTTCATGCTCGGCACCTTGCCTTCGCAAGGCGGTGAGGAGGTAAGCAACCGTTCTCTCCACCGCGGAGCCGGTGGATGGGGCTTTGGGCTTCGCGCCATCGCAGCCAGCCTGAACGCCCAGGCCGTGGGGTACGACTACCTTACGTCCAAGATGGCCGAGATGCGAGGCGACGGCAGCTTCGCGTTCCGCCTTCCCGCGCAGTGCCCGTCGAACGAGCTACGCGACTACCTCAAGAACATGGATGACGCGCGCCAGAAGGTGCTCAACGCGCTCGCCCGTCAGGCCATTTCCGATGTTGATTTCGCGTGGGCATCCCGTGCGAAGGAAATGGAAGCTTTCCGTTCCGCCTTGGCCGAAGCCAAACCCCAAACAAACAGCCGAGCAACAAAGGAGACAAATGGCTGACATCGACTGCCACAGCGAGATGACGGGATTCCATCGGGACCGCGTCACGCTCTCGAACAAACAACAAGGTGAGATGCGCACGCGGCGTGACGCTGGCCGAACCCGCCTGGAGAACGGTCTCAACGAGGCAGAGAAGCCCCAGCCCAAGGAGGTTCGGTCGCAGGGGTCGTATCAGATGCGCACCATGGTGCAGGACGATGACAACGACTACGACATCGACGACGGGGCTTACTTCGCGTCCGATGATCTCAAAGATGATGCAGGCGTCGCGCTGACGCCGTTGGCCGCTCGCCAGAGGGTCTGTGATGCACTTGTGTGGGACGGCCGACTCAAGCATGAAGCCATCGTCAAGCCCAATTGCGTTCGTCAGGTCTACGCCGCTGGCTACCACATCGACATCCCGGTGTACCGCATCGTCTGCACGAAGAACGAGAGCGACGATCCGGTCGAGTATTACGAATTGGCAAGCGGCGATGAGTGGGTACGCTCCGACGCCCGGGCCGTAACCCGCTGGTTCAACGGCTGGGTGGGGGAACTGAACGCCGGGGAATCGGATGGCAGCCAGATGCGGCGCATCACCAAGTTGACCAAGAAATTCGCACGCCGCTCGGGCTGGAAGAACAAGACGACCAGCGGGATTAGCATCACCAAACTCGTCGTTGATCACTTCAAGTGCAGCGTAGATCGGGACGATAAAGCGCTGCGCGAGACATGGAAAGCCATCGACAAAAAGCTCCAGTGGACGACCGAGATCGACCATCCGGTACTCGACACCAAGCTGGCGGAGGCGGGCGACGATACTGTCACATTCTTCCGCACATGCTTGAGTGGTTCGCTTAACACACTCGAAGTGTTGGACAAGTCCGACTGCACCCGAAAGCAGGCACGGGAAGCGTGGGATGATGTGTTCGACACCGATTTTTTCACGAAGCAGCCGGACAACAGCGGCGACGACAGCGGTGACAAAGGCTCCGCAATGGCCGTCACGTCGGTCGAGACGGCCCGGCGAAATGATGGTGGTGGGAGGTTCGGCTGAAGACGGATGCAGAACGAGCCCAGATCGTAGGAGGGATCGAAGCTGGTCTTGAGCGCTACCGCCCAGGCCAGTGGCAGCGGCTGGAGGCGAACGAGCTAAAGAAGATCCACCAAGGTTTTGAGTTGGGATGGCGGGTCAATATTCCTGCTGGATCGCTAGAGTTAGAGGTGGCCGACCACTTGGTTTTGGCCACCGACGCCGCGTTCCCAAACTCACAGCCCCGTATCTTTGCGCCTGCGGCGGGCAGCAACTACAGTTGGCCCCACGTCGAGCAGGCTGGTCTATTGTGCTTGCGGCCGAGTAGAAACGCCGCTCCGATTGCGGACCGGGTGGTGACGCATCTATGTGATGCGGAGGATCTGCTCAACTTTCCAGAAGCCAAGCAGCGCGAAGAGTTTGAGCGAGAGTTTGCTGCCTATTGGTCACATCGGGCCACGAGCAGCTCTGACCACGCACGTGTGTGGAGCCTTGTCACTCCTGGTGGAGTGACACGCGAAGTGGCGTACTTCTTCGATGCACGATTCAATCGCCACGTCATTGCTGACGACAAAGAAGCCCTCAAACGCTGGCTTCGCAACACCGGCGTCATTCCTGGCGACAAGCAGATCTACCCGACCTGGCTGTTCCATCTGTCGCGGCCGTGGACTCCGCGCGAGTTTCCCGAAACTGGCGACGAGATCATAGAGTTGCTGCCACCGGAAATGGTCCGCAAGTGCTTGGAGCCTGGGTTGCAGTCACCCTTCCTGTTCGAGATCGACACCCCGACCGGAACCGCATTTGCGGCGGTGGTGCTGCGAGGTGCCGAGCGCCGTGATGTGATGCGAGGGTTTCGGCACATGTCGAAGGTGCCGCTGATTCGTATCGTCAACTCCTATGAGAAGCGCCCTGTCGAGCGCTGCAAGGTTGCACGTGCTGACGGGGTGTGGGTTCATGGTCGAGATCACCCTTCGAGCTACGGGTTGGTCAAGAACCGCAAGGTGGCCATCATCGGCTGTGGCGCGATCGGTGCAGCTGTGGCGCGTCTTCTCGCACAGGCTGGTGTCGGTGAACAGATCCTCGTAGATGCAGACAGTCTGACCACAGCTAACGTCTGTCGACATCCGTTGGGGATGTCCCGCGTCGGCCTCAACAAGTCATCAGCGTTGCAAGAGCACTTGCGGCGTGAATTTCCTCATCTGACGTTCGAGCATGCATTTCGGCGGCGCTTCGAATGGCTCACACTTAAGGACCTCAATCAACTGGCCAGCGCAGACCTGATCATCTCGGCAGGCATCGACTTCGATGGCGAGGCTGCGCTAGACAATTGGCGGCGGGGCCTGACACGACCGCCAGCACACCTGAGCACCTGGGCTGAGGCTTACGCTGTTGCCGGGCATGCCGTCTTGCTTTACGGCAAAGCGTCAATCCTGACTGGTTTCGACAGAGAAGAACGGCCGAGCTTTCGTTTGACGGATTGGCCTGAGGAAGCTGGGGCACTCATTGTCGAGGCCGGGTGCGGCAACACATTCCAGCCGCACGGCGTGATCGATTTGCATCCCATCGTAGGGATGGCTGCTGGGTTGGCACTCGATATGTTGCTGGACAAAATACCGACTTCCTGCCGTCGAGTGTGGATGGGCGATCCTGCCGCTGTTGAACTCAACGGTGGGATACGCCGGACACCTTTCACCGACCGGTTGGCGATGCACGAGTTTGTCTGGCCATGATCTTTTCGTTTGCAAAGTCGATGTCGAAACAACCTGTCATCGGTCATCTCGACGAAAACCGCCAAACGCTGTGGATTGCCCCACCGGCATTGCAACACGTGAGCCGGCATCTACAGTTAGCATCTTGGGCGACTGAGGCTGGCGGTCAGCTGTTCGGAACAATCGATGCCAATGAAATTTGTGTAATGGAGGCTTCTGGCCCCTATGCCGGTGATGAGCGATCCAGGTATCGCTATCGCTCCAATCCGGCTGCGGCACAGCGTGCCATTGAGGAGCGCCATAAGCGGGGACTTTTATACTTGGGCGAATGGCACACCCATGCTGAAGACACCCCCAGTGCTTCGAGCGTGGACGACGACGCCATGCGCCGCTTGATCTCCAGTTCTCAATTGAACAGCAATGAGCTGTTGATGATGATCGTCGGTCGCTTACGAGGAGCTGCGGGATTGGCAATATGGAGCGTATCCAGCTTGACTAGACGCCAATGGCATCTCAGCGAGAGTGTGGAATCGATTCATTTACAAAAGTAGGCACAGCTGTGCGACACATTGGTCACTAATGGAGGATGGGCAAGAAAACATCAGCATGTAGATGCGCTGGAGAAACTGCCTTAAAAGATTAAGGGGGCGGGCGTGACACAAAGGATCATTTCGTTATTTATGTGGGGCTACCAGGAGCATTTTCGGTTCCACCTTGAATTTGCCGCACGTGACGTCCTGAAATTACTTGGTGTCTCTGTTGAAGTGAAGGCGTTGCTGGTCGGAGCACGACGCCCAGGGGCTATGGACAGCAACCCAGTCTGTGTCGAGCCGGAGAATGGGCCGTGGCCCCTGGTACTCTTCGATGGCCTTCTTGATGCCATCGAAGAGATTTATTTGGAGCATCCCCTCCGGCATATTTTTTTCACAGACGAGCCGAGCACTTTAGATAAGCCGGAAGTGATGCGTCGGGACTCGGTATCTACAGCCGTGAAGTACGCGCTTAAGCCCTTTGATCGGCAGTATCATGTCCAATCTTTCGTTGGTGGTGCTTGGCCAGTAGGCGATTTCTATGTCGTTCCAGTCATACAGGCTCCTGAGTCGTTATTCAGGAAATTCCCGCCACTGAAGGAACGCCCGCAGAAAGACGAACTCCGCTCAAATGGATATCCCGGCTTCATTCACGCAGCGTTCGCTGCGCTTCTTCATGAAGCTCTCACCGAGCTCCAAGGACCGGATCCAGGGCGCTCGCTGCTAGGCAAATCTAGGCGCTCCGATGAAATCGTACGACTTGCGGCCGAGTCGTTCATGCGTACGCCAGGACTTGTAATCACTGAGCGCTATACTGGCGGGGAGCTTTTCAGCCGATTGAATCTCATCTCGTCATTGCTATACGAAGGGACGCGAGGTATCGGTCGCCTGTTGCTGGCGAGCCCTTCAAACCCGAGCATTGAGCACCTCTTGAGCTTTCGGGACCCTGTTCCGCTTCACGACTCTCGATGGACTCGGAAAGTTCTGGAGTTGGCAGGTCCTCACGCGGCGCTCATTGCAGACAGCCAGTTTGTGTATGGTCTTGGTCGGCTCTCGACCTCTTACAGCTCAGATGATCAGAGTGTATTTGCGATAGACTTCCTCGATCATTACAGTTGGGAGTTGAGGTGCGGTGACAGTGTGCTTCTTAGAAGCATCTACGGAGATCCGAGACTTCCGAATGAAATCCTCAACAAGGCTGAGTTCATAAGTAATCTTGAACGACTATTTCCCGCATCAACTGATGCTGAACGCACGCATGTATGGCATCTCTTTGATGCCGCAGCTAAGCAAAGCGTTGGCTGCATGATCGTAGTTGCAGAAGATGCCGAACTCGAGGCAACGCGGCTTGCCAGTCAAGGCACAAGCGTCCAGCCATTTGAAATGTCAATTAACCTTCTCCGACAAGTCAGTGCCATTGATGGCTCTATCTTGTTGGATCCACACGGTTGGTGCCACGCAATAGGGGTTATCTTAGATGGTTTGGCGAATGACCAATGCACACCGTCAAGGGGGTCTCGATACAACTCGGCGGTTCGCTATGTCAGGTCTAGCGCGATTCGCCGGTTAGCTATCGTCGTTTCCGACGACAGAACAATAGATTTAGTTCCTAGGCTGCGCCCTAGGCAGAGTCGTAAAGAGCTTTCTAATCAAATCTCCAATTTTATTGCATCATCAGCTGACAATTACCACTCAGCGATGAACTGGCTTGACTCTCACCGCTTTTACCTCAACACTCAGCAATGCACACAGATCAACGCAACCCTTGATCGACTGGATTCGCTTCCGATGGAGGTGGGAGAAGTACGCTTTTTGATAAATATCTTTAAGGTCGATCCGGAATTCGACGACAGTTACTTGATTGAGTAGCTCTGTGGTTACAGTCGAGTCACCCTGCATCAGTCTTTCAGACTGAAGTTGATACTCTTCCGGTTTGACCTAATTTTTCCTTCCATGTTAGGGTGTGTGGAGTCAGTGGCGTACGATGATCTGTGCAAGGATGTTTGGTCCTGGATGAGACGCAGCAATATTGGCGACCATAAATTCCAGCACTTCGCCTCCCAGCTTCTCGCCTCCGTATTTTCTGTAAATGATGAAAGGGCGCTGTTCTTCATGCGAAATAAGTGCTCCGGCGACCACCTCGACATTTCACTGATCGGGAAAATCATCCGAGATGCCAATCACAATTTCTCATTGGACAATCCCTTATTCACCATCGGCTACCTTACGGCAGCCAAGTCGCACGGCAATAAGTGTCTCGAATCAGCCACCAGCGCACTGTATTGCGCGGCGGTGAGCGGAGGAAAACAGGGAACGCCAGGCGAACCGTTCCCCCGTGACGTGGAAGCCTTGGAGAAAGCGAAGTCCATTCTCGATTCGCTACCACGTTTCTCTCCCGCTTATAGGCTCTACGACCTCATCAAGCGAGACGCGGAGAAGAACATTGCCGAGTCGCTAAAGGAACGAGAGCTGTTTGAGGAATAGCCGCGATCGAATGAGGCTATGCTTGGGTGCGCTTTGACTGGTTTAGGTCACATAGCAGCTCCATTACTCCACGCATCTCACCGGCCGCTTAGGCCGAGGTTCAGTCGCTGCTCCCACCGGCTCATCCTCGGCCTTTGCTGCCGTTCACGCGCTTAGATAGGAGTGGCGGCTTTCGGGCAGTCATCTACCGCTAAACGTACTCAAGTTCAAGCGGCAGCTTTCTAGATCGCCAATCGCCAGAAGCCAACCCCAAGAAGTTAAACCCAAAAGTCATAGAGACGGCATTCTTAGCCAAAGCTATACTATTCAACTTTGCTGGTGTCGATTTCCCGTCTTCTGGAGTGCCACGCCATGCTTTCTATCCGACTTGTCAGCAACTCGCAAGAGTCCGCCAACCATTCCACTCGCCTGGACAAGCTGCTTGACGGCGCCAAACGTTTCGACTGTTACGTAGCCTTCGCCAACTGGAACGGGCTCGGCTATCTCTGGGACTCCATGGCCGCGGCAGTCGAAGCCGGTACGCTGAGTGCCCGCTTCGTGCTGGGGCTCGACTTCTTCCACACCGAACCGGACACGCTCTACTATTTGCAGGAACTGGCCGAGAACAACCCGCAGCACGTTGAGCTTTACATTAGCGGAAGCGGCAGCATTGTCACCTTCCATCCGAAGATTTATGCCTTTCAGTACCCGGACGAAACTTGTCGCGTATTCGTCGGCTCCGCGAATCTGACTCAGGGCGGGCTGGCCGACAATATTGAGGCCTCCCTCTTCTATGAGGACACCAACTGCAAACTTGTTTTGGATCTCGACAACGAATTCCGCAGCTGGCTGAAGTCCGGCGAAATCGAGAAGGCAACGGACGAAGCACTTGCGGAGTATGCCCGGAAGCACCGCATCTATTCGCTTCACCGCCGGGCGGCACAAGTGCGGGCGGAGCGCGCCTGTGCTGAACTCCCGCCAGCAGGGCCGCTGCCCTACCTAGACGACCTCGCTGCTGTCCTCGACTTGATGAAGGCAGACGAGACTGACAACAACTTCGACGTTCAGGTGGCTAAGCGCGCCGCCTCGCTGCCGGTCGCACGCCGGACTCTTGAAACCATCCGCACGACCCCAAAACTGACGGCAAACAAGTTCCTCGACCTATACGAGGGGTTGGTGTCTGACCCGGACCACGCCTGGCATTCGGGAAGTCTGCACCGACGGCGGGTAACAGTGGCGCAGAGTCACGCCGCCTTCCAGAATGCTTTGATGGACCTGCACAGCACGCTGGGCCCTAGCGCCAGCGCGGCGGATGCCTACGGTGTGCTGCTCCTGCATTTCGCCAAGGCCAGTCATGTCGGCCCAAACATCATGTCCGAGATTCTGCATAGCTACGACAGCTCCCGCTTCGCCGTGATGAACCAGAACTCGGTATCGGGCATCCTGATGGCGCGATACACCTCCTTCCCGTCACGCCCCATGAAAGCAACCGTCACTCCGCAGGTCTATCAGAAGTTCTGTGATTGCGCTGAAGCTGTGCGTGCCGGCCTCGGACTGCGGGACCTCTCGGAAGTGGACGCAGTATTCAACTACGCCTATTGGGATTGATGCGGTCGGGTCGCCCTTTGTCGCCTTCCTCGGCGGCGAAGGGCACTCGTCCCTCGTCCTACTCTCCACGCCTGGAGACTGCCATGCACCCTCAACCCACGCTAAGCTGCCCATCGCAAAACCGCCTCTGGCCAATAGCCGCAGATCTAGCGCATTAGCGCGACCGTCCGGTTAGGTCGCCAAAGCCTCGTTGCTCGGCCTTTGCTGCCGTTGATACCCTGCGCACGGAACGGCAGCTTTGGGAGTCAACTGCTGCTCTGCGCGCTCCAAGTCTAAACAGCAATATTCCCGGCCACTGATCGGCAGGAACCGCCCCAATACCGAAGTAGGCGCAAGGGCAACCGAATATTCAGGGACGTTTGAGTTATGCGTCGCTACAGCCGAATGATTCCGGTACCAGGCGTACGTAGTACCGAAAGCCATTTTTTTAGCCCTTCTCGCTCCACTTCTTGTATTGGATACCCACGCGCAACAATTGTATTTCGAGCTGCTGGACTAAGTTCGGAAGTCGTAACAATTACACCGTACTCTGCCCCTTCGTACGCAACGTCCGCGTGCAACCCCTTTACGATAACCCGATCCACCTTGGCCTTTTGACGTTTGCACTGAACTATGCAGAGAGGCTTGGCTGTCGCCTCTGAGTCCCTTTTCCATACGCGAACGTCCACACCATCGTCGTTGCTTCCAGGGCCTAGCTCCACCTGGTATCCCTCTCGATGAAAAAACTCGGCAGCGAGTTCTTCAAATTTTCGCCAATGCATTTCTGGCATCCGCTCATGATTGTTGGACAGATAGTCAACGAACCGTTGGTCGATGAACTTGCCACATTCTGGGGCTTCGCTAGTCCCCGAGAAAAGTTTATTTAATGCTATAGGGCTGTTCCATTCAACTGAGCGGCCGCTGAAATGTGGATTAAGCGTGAATGCACGATCCAGTACTTCGATTTGTTCCATTGCCATTTTGAGGCCAAGTGCGCCGAACTGCTCATGGCACTTGATCAAGAACGGCGTTGGGTCGATCGATTTTGTGCCTTTTTCGTCAGCCTGGTCTATCAAATCCATCCATATCCCGCCGAATATCTCTAGCATTCCTACATATTCGCGAAGCTGATTTTTGCGACGATATTTGTGAATTCTCTTAGCGCCAGTATAGTCGCCTTCATACTCCTCATTTGTGTAGCCGACTCGATACAGAAGCTTATAGAACAGCCCTTCATACTCTTCTGAGCGCAGCCTAGTTCCGTGAACTTCAGCCTGCCGAATGATTTCAGGGTATTCAGTTCCAGTGAGGTGATCGCAAAGCTCGTCGACAGAGAGTGCAAGCCCCGCTTTGTATCCAACTGTCTCCGATAGAGTATCTGCCAATACTCCTGGACCAAAGCTTATTCCGCCCATGCCGATGCTCCTTGTGATGAATTGCGAAGATTTAGAAAATAAGCAGAAATCGCTGTAACGATTTTGGGGAAAACGATTCGACTTGGCAATCAAAAGCAAGTTTTTTGGCCGCGACTGCCATTCCCTGTTCGGCTCGTTAATGGAATTTCCGGTACGATCTTCTTTCTCACCCGAGTGTGCCCGGCTTTTCCAATCGAATAACGGCCATCGGCGGTTGAACGGCAGGTGACCGAGACTTTACGGCCTGTCTCCGCCTATCAGGCCACCGGTAGCAAAGGCCGAGGAACTGCCGCCAGAGCGACCGTCGCCTCGTCGGCCGAGGACTAAACCGCTCTCGCGGTAACCCTCCGATCCAGCGCGGTGGTCGCGGATAGCGCCGCGCGGTTTCCTACCTTGAGAACAGAGGCACTCCGCCTCGTTCTCAAGGAGCCGCAGTCATGACCGCCTCCCCGCACCCCATCAGCCCGCTGCGCCAACGCATGATCGACCACATGCGCATGCGTAAGCTCTCCCCCAAGACCCAGAGCGGTTACATTCGCGCCGTACGCCAGTTTGCCGCCTACCTCGGGCGCTCGCCGGACACGGCCAGCACCGAGGATTTGCGCAACTATCAATTGCACCTGGTTGATCAGGGCATCTCGCCGGTCTCGCTCAACGCGGCGATCAGCGGACTGAAGTTCTTCTTCGACATCACCCTCGATCGCCAGGAACTGATGGCCCGGATGCAGCCGGTGCGGGTGCCGCGAACGCTGCCGGTGGTGCTCAGCCCCGAGGAAGTGTCCCGCCTGATCGCAGCGGCCGGCAACCTGAAACACCAGACCGCCTTGTCGGTGGCCTACGGGGCCGGGCTGCGGGCCAGCGAAGTGGTCGCGCTGAAGGTGGGCGATGTGGACAGCCAGCGCATGACCCTGCGCATCGAGCAGGGCAAGGGCCACAAGGATCGCTACGCGATGCTCTCGCCGGTGCTGCTCGAGCGGCTGCGGGTCTGGTGGAAGGTCGCCCGTGCCCAGGGCAAGATGCTCGACGGTGGCTGGTTGTTTCCGGGGCTGAACCCGATCGAATCACTCAGCACCCGGCAGCTCAACCGGGCCATCCACGCCGCTGCCGAGGCGGCCCAGATCGACAAGCGGGTGTCGATGCACACCCTGCGCCACAGCTTCGCCACCCATCT
>APMI01008241.1_pt1 | contig 17468 bp, 13 predicted proteins | sample 667938 | NCBI WGS metagenome assembly APMI01 (sample SAMN01084076, study PRJNA167559) | wastewater metagenome | biome: Wastewater | place: Denmark: Ejby Moelle, Odense | collected 2011-11-28 | reverse complement strand
GTGGCGCTCTCGCGAGCGCTGATAGGCTGGATCTGCTGACCGGACATTATCGAAAATGACGGGATGGGGACGGAGCGTAATGATCTGGCATATGACGGCCTATGAATGTCGTCGGCAACACACTGCGGCGTAAGCGCACCGGACGCGCCGCGTATAGGCAACAATCACGTTACGATTCCTCAGCTGTTGCAGTCATGACACGATAACTGTCGTGCAAAAGCGACGGTTAGCGCTTGACGGCAGGCAAGAAATGCCGTAACTCGCACGAGTATCGTCACCTGCCGCCTGCTTTATGAAGTCATTGCGACGAGCACGCATCACTTATGTTGTGAGATAACCGCACCCGCTGAAGGCGTTGACTCGACGCCTCGTGCTGTCGCTCCAAGGCATCAACCTCCGTCTGTGCTGTGCTTTACCGCTTCTACGCCTGACACGCAATGACCGATCCATTCCTCACCGACTCCACCTCATCTGCCGTTCCCGATAAAGGAACTGGCCTCCGCATCCTGGTCGTCGATGACGACCGGACGCTGCGGGAAGGGTGTGCCTCGGTGCTCCAAATGGATGGACACGCGGTCACATCGACGGGACGCGCCGACGAGGCCATGGACTTTGTCCGCCGGCGCAAGTTCGACCTCGTGCTGGTTGATCTCTTCATGACCCCCATTTCGGGTATGGAGATCCTCAAGGCAGCGGTAGAAGCCCACAAGGGCATCATTGTAGTGGTCATGACGGGCAACCCCACTGTGCAGAGCAGCATTGAAGCGCTGCGCGCTGGTGCCTGGGACTACCTGCCCAAGCCATTCTCGGCCAGCCATCTGCAGGTACTGGTTGGGCGAGCAGCTCACGCCGCGGCGGCCACCAAGGACACCAAGGAGATCAAGCCGTCGGCGCTCATGACCCAAAGCGGGTCAGGCGAGCCCATGGCGCTGTTGGGCGTCTCGGCGGCCTTCCGCAAAGCCGTGGACTTGGCGCAAAAGGTGGCCGCCACCGACGCCTCCGTCATGATCAGCGGCGAAAGTGGCACGGGCAAAGAGATGATTGCCCAGTTCATTCACAAGCACAGCCGCCGCGCCCAGCGGAAGCTGGTGCCAGTGAATTGCGCCGCGCTGCCGGACAACCTGCTTGAGTCAGAAATGTTCGGGTACCGGAAGGGTGCGTTTACCGGTGCCGACCGTGACAAAGCCGGGTTGCTTGAGGTGTCGCACCAAGGGACGCTCTTTCTCGACGAGCTGACCGAGATGACAATGCCACTGCAGGCGAAGTTGCTGCGCGTGCTACAGGACGGCGTGGTTCGCCGGCTGGGCTCGGAGACGCAGGACGCGGTGGTCGATGTGCGTTTCATTTCGGCTACGAATCGGGACCCGCAAGAGGCGGTACAGCAGGGCGTGCTGCGCGAGGATCTGTTTTACCGCCTACGCGTGGTGCCCATCAAGCTGCCCCCGCTGCGGAAGCGCATCGAAGACATTCCGCTGCTCGCGGAGTTCTTTCTCAAGCGCTCCTGGGAGCGCCACCGGAGCCATGGCGCGCCGGCGCCGGAGCTGGCTGCCGAGACCATCGAGTTTTTGCAGTCACGCCCATGGCGGGGCAACGTGCGCGAGTTGCAGAACGTCATTGAGCATATGGCCGTAGTGGCCGATGCGGACCGTCCCATTCGCCCGGAAGACATTCCGGTCTACGATGACGCGAGTCTGGCGCCGGCGGCTGAGGGTGGGCTTCCCAGCGGCATCATGAACGATGCCTTTCACTTGGCGAAGGACAACCTCATCGCTCACTTCGAGAAAGAATATCTGGCGCGCCTCACCGCCCGGGCCGGGGGCAACATGTCCAAAGCGGCTCGTCTTGCCGGCATTGACCGGACTACGCTCTACCGCTTGATGGAGAAGCATGGCTTCAGGCGGGATGCGCTGGCCGGCGCCGCAGACTAGGACTCGACTCACACGATTTTACGATGCTGTTCAATAGTCTCGAGTTCATCTTCGCGTTCCTGCCGATTGCGTACGCGGTTTTCTGGCTGCTGCCGAGCGCCAGTGCTCGATATGTATGGCTTACCGTGTGCGGGTACGTTTTTTACGGCTGGTGGGATCCGCGCTTCTGTCTGTTGATGGCGTTTTCAACGCTCGTGAGTTTCAGTGCGGGCCTTGGGATGTTGCGATCGCCCGTCGGAAGTCGCGCACGAAAGGCGTACCTCGTGGTTCCGATCACCGTGGATCTCGCGCTGCTCGGGTTCTTCAAGTACACAAACTTTGCGTTGGATACCGCCCGCTCGGTGGCGTCAGTTGCCGGTGTGGATTTGCACGTTCCGCACCTGAATATCATTCTACCGATTGGCATTTCGTTTTACACGTTCCACACGATCAGCTACATCGTGGATGCGTACCGCGGCGTGATTACGCCGACGCGAAATATTTGGGAGTTTAGCACGTACGTCTCGCTCTTTTCACAGCTCGTTGCCGGACCGATCGTTCGCTTTCGACAGATCGAGGAAGACCTCGAGGCCATTGGTAGCAGTAGCCGCACACGCTGGCTCACAAGAGGCGTTTCATTCTTTTGCATCGGGCTTGTCGAAAAGGTCCTCGTCGCTGACACACTCGCCGCGATGGTGGACCCGTCGTTCTTGCACTGGAGAGAACTCAGCACCCAAGGCACGTGGCTTGCTGTGCTCGGCTACTCGTTCCAGCTGCTCTTTGACTTTTCGGGATATAGCACGATGGCCGTTGGCCTTGGGTATCTGTTTGGCATTCGCATACCCCAGAATTTCAACAGCCCGTACAAAGCGCTCAATCCATCGGACTTCTGGGAGCGCTGGCATATCTCGCTCTCAAGTTGCCTGCGAGACTACCTGTACATCCCGCTCGGTGGCAATCGAAATGGGAGCTGGAAGACGTACCGCAATCTGATGTACACTATGCTGTTTGGCGGGCTGTGGCATGGCGCCTCTTGGACATTCGTCTTCTGGGGCTTCTACCACGGGACCCTGCTTTGCACGTATCGACTGTTTAAGACGCCGTGGGATCGTTTGCCGATTATCGTGCAACAGCTCGCCATGTTCGTTGCTGTGATGATTGGCTGGGTGTTCTTTCGCGCAACCAGCTTCGGCGAGGCCGTGCACATCCTCCGGACGCTCGTAGTTCCGACGAACGGTCAAGTCTTTACCGACGTGAACCTCGGAATAGTCGTGGCCGTGATGAGCGTCGCTGCGTGGTGGTCGATGCTCGGCAAGAACGCATTCGAGATGAGCTCTAAGTGGACATCCGCACGAATGCTGGTATTCTCTGCCACCTTCGGTGCCGCAATCGCTCTAATCGTGTCGGCGCGTCCTTCACCGTTCCTCTACTTTCAGTTTTAGTGCGCACCCGAGCTCGAATACTCGCGCCCCTCGCCGCTGTCGTCGTATGCATTTTGTCGATGGAGCTGGCAACACGAGTCGAGGATTGGGCGCAATTTGGAGTTCCAGTATCGTCTCCGGCGAGCACGCTGAGCGATCTGTTCGTGGTCGACAGTATTGGCGCTCACGCGCGACCGAACGGGCATTTCAAGCAGTTCAAGATTAACAGCATCGGATTCAGGGGCGCCGACCTCCCTAGAGAGAGCATAGCCGGCCGAGCGATCGTCGTTAGTGGTGCATCTGAATCCTTCGGACTATACGAATCTCCGGGACGCGACTGGCCGCAGCAACTGCAGGATTCTCTTTCATCCCGTTGCGGATTTCTCATCTCGGTTGTCAACGCGTCGTTTGTAGGAATGTCACTACCAACGGTAATTCAAGATATTGATCGACGCGTTGCTCCTCTTCGACCGCGATTTGGCGTCTATTATCCGACACCTATGCAGTACCTCGAAGGCGAGAGTCTTCCGACGGCAACTCTGCCTAGAGTGGAGCCGCCACCAGAGATCGGATTTCACCTTCGGTTTCTGCCACGCCTCCGAGATGCCGCGAAGCGGTCAACGCCTGAATTGATGCTTGACGTTTTACGCCGAGCCTCTACCAGAAGAAGTCGATCAGAGTCTGGCCACGTCGCGATTGATGTTCCTGAACATGACCGACTGGCAGCATTCGAAAGAGACCTTCGTCACCTTATCGGTGCGTACAGGTCGGGCGGAGTTGAGCCCGTCCTTGTAATACATCAAAATCGGTTTCGAGAGCAGATATCGACTGAGAGTCGTCGACTGCTGACTGCGTGGGAGCGATTCTATCCACGATATACGGCGCGAGCGATACTTGCGTTCGATAGCTTGGGAGCCGATGCAACTCGTCGAGTCGCCCGAGATAGCATCGTTCGCGTCGTCGATCCCGGACCTGAGTTGGCGACGTTTCCACCTAGCACGGTGTTCGCTGACTTCGCGCACTTCACCGATACTGGCGCGGCGGTGCTTGCCAGTCAGACGAGTTCGATTCTCGCCCCCCAATACTGCCCTCGGCAATAGTTTGCTCTGGTGTCCGAAGCCAGCACCGCCTTTAGTATTAAACACAGCCCGGAACCTCACTCCCTACTCTATCAAGTCATGAGCCAGACAAACGCCACCACTGGTGCAGCGCCTGATGCGCTTGAGCTTCGCGATGTTCGTACCGGTTCCACGTTCAGTACGACGATTCGAACAGAGGGTCCGGCTGGCGATACATACATTCGGGCCGCAGACCTCCGACAGATCAAGCGAGATGCTGGTGAGTTCGGAATGTTGAGCTACGATCCTGCTTTCATGAACACCGCGTCGTGCCGTAGCGCCATCACGTTCATCGATGGCGACAAGGGCATTCTGCGCTATCGTGGGTACCCCATTGAGCAATTGGCGGAGAAGGCCACTTTCCTTGAGGTCGCGTACCTGTTGCGCAACGGCGAACTGCCGAACCAAGAGGAGTACACGAAGTGGGTGGGTGACATCACGTACCACACCTATGTGCACGAAAACATCCGCAAGTTCCTCGAAGGGTTCCGGTACGACGCGCACCCCATGAGCATGCTCTGCAGCGCCACGGCGGCGTTGTCGAGCTTCTATCCGCAGGCACGTGACATTCACGACCCGCAGCAGCGCTATATCAGCTTTGTTCGGCTGATCTCCAAGCTGCCGACCATCGCCGCATTTGCGTATCGGCATGTGAAAGGCTTGCCGATCATCTATCCGGACAACGAGCTCAGCTACACCGAGAACTTTCTCTCGATGGTGGCGCGCATGTCCGAGCCGCGGTACGAAGCCAACCCGGTGTTTGTGAAGGCGCTTGAGGTGCTCTTCATTCTGCATGCCGACCACGAGCAGAACTGCAGCACGAACGCCGTTCGCGCCATTGGCTCGTCGGGCGTCGATCCGTTTTCAGCGGTGGCTGGCGGTATTGCCGCGCTGTACGGACCGTTGCACGGCGGTGCAAACGAAGCCGTGTTGCGCATGATCAAGGACATTGGCGACAAGAAGAACATCCCGGCCTTCATTGAAGCGGTGAAGAGCGGCAAGGGTGAGCAGCGCCTAATGGGCTTTGGCCATCGCGTGTACAAGAGCTATGACCCGCGCGCCCGCATTGTGAAGAAGCTGGCCGATGAGGTGTTTGCGCAGGTGGGCATGGACAAGGATTTGGAGATCGCGCTGGAACTTGAGCGCATCGCCCTGTCCGACGACTACTTCATCGCTCGCAAGTTGTACCCGAACGTCGACTTCTACACCGGGCTTATTTACCGCTCGATGGCGTTCCCCACCGACTTCTTCACGGTGCTCTTCGCGGTGGCGCGCGTGGCCGGCTGGTTGGCGCAGTGGGAAGAGATGATTCTCGACAAAGAACAGAAGATCGCGCGTCCGCGGCAGATCTACATTGGAGCCGATGAACGGCAGTATGTGGATGGTCTCACCGAGAAGTTTCCTCGTGCTCGAAAAGACAGCATTCGGAAGTAGCGCGCTCAAACATTTTGCAATCCTCTAGGAGACGCAGGGCCGTGTTTACTGTACCCATCAAAGATTTCTCAGCTCACCGCTTTCTTGAGGACTACGTGCTCAGGAGCGGATCCACGCCGAGGGTGCTAAACGCTGGCTCTGCGTCTGTTTCTCTACTGCCCGGCTGTGTAAACGTCGACATCCAGTGGAAGCCAGGAATTACATGCAACGCTGACTTGCACTTTCTTCCTATCGCGTCGAACACGTTCGACGCAGTCGTGTGCGACGCAGTACTGCAGTACTGCGAGTCTCCTGACTCCGCGGTCGAGGAACTGTTTCGAGTTCTTCGTCCCGGGGGGTTGCTCTACGTCGACGTACCTTGGGTCCAGCCTTATTGCGACGATACACCAGATCGATACAGGTTCTCGCATAGCGTAGTTACTGGCTGGGGGAAGGCTTTTGAGACAGTCGCCACCGGAGTTTCGGTCACGGCAGGCTCCGCCTTGGTGATGCAGGCAGAGACCATAGCGCGACATCTCACACCGTGGCGCATACCGAACATCATGGCAGCACGCATTGTGTCGTTTCTACTCGGGCCATTTAGGCGCATTCGAACGCGCTCACCTGTTAGTTGCGCGGGCGGCTTCTACGGAGTCCTAAGAAAGCCGATAGGGTAGTCGCAAAGGTGAACCGGACCTAGACGCATCCATCCGTCAGAGCTGTTTGCCGGTCAACTGTTCCTCTACGATGCCTTGCCCGATGATTGCCAGCCGGCGCGAGCGGAAGAGTTGGACGCAGACGTGAAAGGCGCAAAAGTACGCAGCACCGAGGAGATCAGCTTCTGAGCACGATCGGACGTGGGCTTGTCTGGATAGGTGGAGTTCGCTGGGCAGCTCAACTCGTTAGTTGGGGTGCGACACTCATCGTGGCGCGATTCCTACAGCCTACGGACTACGGAATCGTCGGGCTCGCAGGAGCGTACTTTCAACTGCTGCAAATCATATCCGAATTCGGAGTCGGAACGCTTGTTACCACGCGAGCCACGACTTCGATTGATGTTCCACTTAGTGACGTCAATTCGCTCTCATCGGTCGCGGGACTGGGAGGATTCGCTGTCAACAGCGCTCTCGCTTATCCGATCGCGCTGTTCTTTAGAGAACCACGACTAGTATTTGTCCTCCAGATTCTGGGACTGATGCTATGTTTTAGCTCGTTCGCGGCAGTGCCACAAGCTCTTTTGCTGCGTGACGGGAAGTACCGCGCGGTCGCAGCATTTGAACTTACTAGAATTCTCGCGGCTGCACTGGTGACGTTGACACTGGCGCTTCGACACGCCGGCTATTGGGCGCTTGTGGTGGGGCAAATCGCGGGTGCAGCGCTGCCGGCGATCGGTATGCTCGTGTTCACCGGCGTGCCGTTCACCACTCCGAGCAAAGCGAACGCACTCAAGGTATTTCGCTACTGCCGGGAAGTGACTGTGGGTCGCCTTGGTTGGGTCGCCTACCAGAGCGCGCACATTTCTATTGCCGGAAGGCTCCTTGGTACCACCATCACAGGTGTGTATTCATTTGCGTGGAATTTGGCCTCGTTACCTAACGACAAGCTTGGAGCGGTATTCACGTCGGTAATGCCGGCCACACTATCGCGCCACGCGACAAAGCAGGGCATGTGGTCCGAGACTCAATCGATTGTCGCAAAGCTTGGCATCATCATTATGCCTGCACTTACCTTCGTGGTAATCGCGACGCCGTTATTGATTGAGACTTTCTTCGGAACTCGCTGGCTTGTTGCTAGTACCCCGCTGCGGATCCTCACGCTTTACGCGTTAATTCAGTGGCCGATCCCGATACTAAATCAGCTTCTAATTGTTGCTGACGATATCGCGTTTCAGCGGAGGCTTGGAGCAATTTCCGTGTGCTCAATGGTTCCGGCTTTTTGGCTAGGCGCAAGATATTTTGGATTGCTCGGGCTCTGCTTGTCCTGGCTGATCGCGTGGCCAATTACTGGGGTAGCCATCCTACGGCAGTTGGCGAGACTGCAGCCGCACTCTGTTAAGAGCTTGTTGGGAAGCCTACGCACTCCATGTATAGTTTCTGTGGCCGTTGCCATCGCGACTTCATTTGCCCTCCAGATTTCGATCCAGTCGAATACGCTGAGGCTGGTCGCAGTTGTCAGTGTGGTGCTCTGCTGCTATGCGCCCCTCGTTGCCCTACTTACTGACATCGCGATTGGCCCATTTGCGCGGCTTAGACGGCTACTACCAACGCTGAGATCTCGGTGACAAATCCAACAGGCCATTTTGCGGTCTTGATGCACGGATCCGACGAGATCCGCCGGCGCGATGACCTCGAACGACGCTGGCGATCAGGAGAGTTGGTTGTATCGATATCGGCCGACGCGCGAATCGTCGAGAATGGCGATTCTCTCGCGATCATTCTTGAGGAGTTTCCTGGTGCGCTGGAGCTAAGTTCTGAATCGCTGCCGCGGCTTCTCTCTTTTGAGACGGAGTCCAACGAGGCGTGGCGGCCAACGTCTAGAGGAATCTTCTCGGTCGTGGCAATTGATTTTGCCAACTCGAGAATTGTCGGTTGTTCCGACATGCTTGGGATTTGGCCTCTTTACGTAGGCTCAAGTGGTACGAGCCGCGCCATCGGTTGCTCTATAGACGACGTGGTCAAGTCGATTGGCGACAGCGACATCGATTTCACTGGTGTGCTTGAGGAGTCATTTCTTGGATACGGGCTGGGGCGAAGAACTACATTCCGGAAAGTCCAGCGTCTTCGAGAGTCAGAGCGTGTTCAACTAGCGCCAATTGAGGACGTTCGATTCCATAGCTACTCACGATTGCGAGAGTTGTGCGGCACCGGAGATCTTGATAACGCCTCCATTGAAGGATTGCGGATCGCCTTCCTAGAAGCAGTCGCTGACAGAGGTGGCGTAAACGCATCACGACTAGCCTTTTTGAGTGGCGGACTGGACTCGAGAGCAATTGTAAGTTGCTTGGCCGACGCGGGCAGTGCGCTTAAGACCTACTGCTTCGCCCCATCCAATTCGCAAGATGCTGTCCTCGCGGCCCAAGCGGCGGCGCGACTTGGCGTCGACTTTGTGAGGTCAGACAGGGACTACGCTCGCCGAACAGATTGGGGGCAGCTGTTCCGTGATTCGCTAGGCGCGGCCACCACGGCGACGTCAACGATCGCTTGGTCGGGCGACGGTGGCAGTGTATGCGTGGGCGCTGTTTACTGTAGTACGGAGCTGTCCGGTTTGTTCAAAGAGCCACTCGACAGCAAGTCACTCGCAGCTCGACTTGCGGAGACTCTCGGAGTATTTGTGCCTCGGCTGAGCTTCAGTTCAAACCGTCGACGCGCGATAGAGAATGAGGTTCTACTCGATCTTGAGAAGGAGATTGAGCACTGTCGATCGATTTCGCTGGATCAAGCAAGCTTTCTTTTCTTCCTGCTCAACGATCAACGTCGCCACCTCGACTTCTACTTCTCGCGACTTCGGACCCATAGAATTCGTTACTTGCTACCGTTTTTCTCTCCTACGGTGGTTAGGGCGTGCCTTTCGGTGCGACTCGACGTTCGATTGTATCACCGCTTCTATATGCGTTGGTTTGAGACGCTTCCTGCAGCGGCTCGTGAGACCGCTTGGCAAACATACCCAGATCATGAGAAGTGTCCGATTCCGATTCCGGACGGACTGACCTACCAATGGTCTGAACAGGAGGAGTCGAAGGCGTCCCAGACTCTCGATCGCCTCGGCACCGGAGTTTCCCGTCGCGCGTGGTCTCGACGGCGCGACCTTGGACTTTCAACCTTTCGCTTACTCGCGGCAATTGGATTGCATGAGAGTGGACTCCGCACTCAGGCTGCCACTTTCAACTTCATCTCAGACCTTTTGGACACATCCAGCGCGAGTCTGCCCCTATATCGCCCGAAGTGACTTCCTCGTGAACATCCTACTAATCGCTGAAGCGTATCCACCGGCTCCGACTGTTGGTGCATTTCGAATTCGGAAGCTTGCATCTGCCATGCGGCGGGCTGGTCACTCGGTCACAGTCGTCGTGGGAGCCGCTGGGGGAGAAAGCAGTAGTCCAGACTCGTCGGTTCACGTGGTGAGGGAAATCGCCGGTCCACTCCAGTTTCTCGGACGCGTCTCAAGAGTTCTGAAGAAATTCACTTCCCTATTCCGCGCATCTGCTAGCGAATCCAATCATAGGCAGGAAGAGTCTGAGAGAGCACCAAACGAGCCTCGTTCTCTGATTCGATCGCTCGCCAGTCTTCCGGATGAGCGCCAGGGTCTTGCACTCGCGCTCTTTCTTCGCGCATTTCGGTTGGCTCGCCAAGAGACCTTTGATCTTGTTTACACCTCCGCTCCGCCGTTCTCCGTTTGCGTAGCAGGTTTGCTGGTGGCAAAGCTTTGCAGGCTTCCGTGGACTATGGAACTACGCGATCCATGGAGGAGCAACGGGGCCGAGCGACTGGCAATGAGCCATCCGTTCACGAATTTTCTCGATCGCTGGATTTCGAGTGCCTGCTTCAATCGCGCCGACGTGTTAGTCGCTGTGACTGAACGAAGCGCACGCCGTATGAGCATCGATTTCCCCAGTAAGTCGGTGCTGTGGGGCCTAAATGGAATCGAGCGACTCGCTAGTTCGAGAGCGCCTTCAACTGACGGACGCCTGCGCATCGTATATTCGGGCTCACTGTACCCTCCTCGCGACTACCGACCGATCGTTCGAGCGCTCAACCGAGTTCTTGTTGGCTCCTCGATTGACTTTGAGTATCTCTTTGTCGGCGACTGCTCGGAGTATGATGGCGAGCCCGTTTCAGAGTTTATGCGCACGCAGCTAGTCGCGGATCGATTTCGCTACATCCCGTGGGTTTCACAAGACACCGCTCTTTCGATCATAGAAGGCGCTGATCTGCTCATCCTACCTGCCCAACAGTGGGTAGAACAGATTCCGAATAAACTCTACGACTACTTAGGTAGCCGAGTACCGATCATGGCTCAGTGCAGTGAAGACTCGGAGACGTCGCGGTTGCTGACTGCTGCAGGAGGCCATTTCGTCTCGCATTCAGAGCTGACTTCTAGCCTCGATTCTGCCGCTTTGAGTGCCATTCAGCACGCAACAACCAGAGTTGCTTCAGGAGACTCTCGAATGCTGGAGCCGCTTACAGTCGAACGGCAATTCGACTCACTCGTACTGAGTCTACAGAGCGCTCTCGCAAGTCGTTCGAAGACGTTCAGATGATACTGGTCGCGAGACTACCGACAAAGGAGGCGGTGGTTCGGCGCGCCCTTTCAGCCGGTACCCGAGAGCCACTTGAGACAATCCGTCGACGTCAAGTTAGCCAGCTCCTTGCCCACTGGTTCAACTGAATCGCCGTCCACGCGAGAAGCGCGGCACCTTGACTGCCCGAGCTGGTGTGTCGAAGAGCCTGCAGAGCACGCTCCTGCTCCGCTTTTGAGAGAAGGCCGTCAGGGGTCGATATCGCATCTGACGCCCAGCTATTGAGAGGCCCTGATAACCACGCAGCGATTGGAACGCTGAAGCCAGTCTTCGGTCGCTCGATGAGCCGCGCCGGGACACGTCGGTAGAGAATTGAGCGCAATACGGACTTAGATTCGTTACCATTAAGCAAATTGCGTTCCGGCAATCGCCAGCTCATTTCGGAAACTACATGATCGAGGAGGGGCGGACGTGCCTCAATACTCGCAGCCATAGTGGCGCGATCCACTTTAACCAGCTGACTGTCAGGTAGGTAAGCCAGCTGGTCCGCGAGCAACATCGATCGCAGCGCGCTCAAATTTCGTCCGAATGCAACGTCGATCGGATCGCTAGTTCGCTTCTCGCCGAGCGAGGTCGTAAGCAATCCACGATACGCTTCATCCGCAGATCCTGCACGCAGCAACTGCGAGAGCTTTTCTAGCTTGTCGTCTAGCAACCGGCCACCCATTAGACCACCGGTTAGGAACCTAGTCGATCTCAACAATTGGATGGCGAACGGTTCAGCGCCACTACCAATGGTGAAACGTCGCAGCCCTAGCGGAACACGATTTAGTCCCAACCCTAGGCGTCCTAGTCGATATCGGTTGTAGCCAGCGAAGAACTCGTCGCCACCGTCGCCCGTTAGCACGACCGTCGCAAATTGACGTGCCTCGCGTGCAATCAGAATGGATGGAATTGCAGACGGATCGGCGAACGGCTCATCGTAGACCTGAGGCAGCTCGTCGATTACCGAAATAGAGGCTGCCGCCGAAACGTCAATCGTTGTGTGCTCAGTTCCGAGATGCGCCGCCACCGCTTCGGCATACTCAGACTCGTCGTGTTCCTTTGAGTCAAAGCGTACGCAAAAGGTGCGAAGTCGTCTCGCTGCGCGCTCACCGGCGAGCGCGACGACTAAGGAAGAATCAATCCCACCGGAAAGAAACGCGCCAAGGGGCACATCGGACTCAAGATGCAGTTCGATCGCATCTCCAAGCACGCGGTCGAGGTCCTGAACACTGGCTTCTGCGCTTGTGTCAAAGCTGGGTGCCAGCAAACTCCAGTATGGAATTACCTGAGGATGCGAACTAGGTGACTCGTACTGCTCGATTGTTCCCGGCTCCACCGCACGAACGTCCTTCCAAATTGAGCCGGGACGAGGAATGTACATGTACTTCAGGAACTCCCGGCGCGCTTGTTCGGAAACATCTCTTGAAAAGCTTGGGAGCTCGACAAGTGCCTTTGACTCTGACGCGAATCCTAGTGTTCCGTTCTTCTGGTATACATAAAGCGGCTTAATACCGAGCCGATCCCGAACTAGCGTAAGCCGCTTCGAGCTTGTGTTCCAAATTGCGATGGCAAACATTCCCCTTAGCCGATCTATTGTCGGCTTGATCCCCCATTCCTCTAAGGCTCCACATAGCACCTCTGTGTCCGAGCGACCTCGAAATGCGCGACCGAGCCGCGTGAGTTCTCCTCGCAATTCACGGTGGTTATAGATCTCACCATTGAACACCACAACGTACGATCCAGACGACGAGTGCATCGGCTGTGCACCAGCCTCCGTCAGATCCAGGATTGCAAGCCGGCGAAACGAACAGGCAAAGCCGTCGCACTCGTATGTCGCGGTCTGGTCAGGACCACGGTGAATCAACCGACCAGCCATCGCTTCGGCAGTTCGCTTTGCTCGCGACGCGCTTCCAGTGGCGTCCCACACTCCGGCAATTCCGCACATGTAATCGCCCTAACTATCTGTTCGCGTGAGTATGCTGTACCTGGCGGAACAACAAGAGAATACTCGAAATACAGACAGCCAAAACTGGGAGCATCGGCATGAGCGCCGCGCTCAGGAATGTGCCGCCGATCAGGTAGGCAACGCATGCGAGTCCGGTCGCTGCCGCAAAGCCCGCGACCTTTCCGTTCTGTCCTCTGGTAGATACGACCATCCAACCGAGCGATGCTCCAGGAATGAGGATCAGCAATAGGCCAGTCAGGCCAACTAAGCCCATTTCAGCCGCGCTCTGTAGGTACATATTGTGCGCGGCCGACCATTTGAAACCGCGAACCCTGCCGTTTTGCTCTCCCCAACGCCCTTCTGCGTTCTCATACTGAACGACGCCAACTCCGGTAAGCGGTCGACTCAAAAAGTGATCGACGCCACGCCTCCAGACCGCCAACCGACCCGACTCTGCGCTTACGTTATAGTCTTGCTCAATTGCGAACAAAGTCTGAACTCTTCCTTTAAGAGTCTCTGAGGCCAGCAGCGAGGCGGCCACTAGCAGAGGAATCGCAAGGATTGCGGTCGATCTGTGCAGCAGGGGTCGACGTAGAAATGCCAGTCCAATCGCTACCGCGACGATGGCCAAGAATCCGCCGCGAGACGCCGACGCGTTAAGAATGTACCCAACGGATAGTACACCTCCGATCGCGACAACTCTCCAAGCGACACTCGACCAGCGCAGTACCCATAGGCAAAACGGGGCAGCTGTGACAATCAGCAGCGCAAGTTCGTTGGAGTCGTACATTCCGAGCAAGAATGCTCGAGCGCCCAACATCTCTTCGACGCTTTGTCCAAGTCCTGCCTTCAACAGAATCGCGGAGAAGACACAGAGCATAGTCATGCACTTCGCTATCCACTCCAGTTCGCCAATTCCGCGAATCGAATAAAGCAAGGCGAAATAGATCGGGAGATTGACGAAAAGGTAGGTAAGGAAGAACTCAAGCGCGCTACTTCTCACAATCGCGAAGGGTACGGAAAGCGCCATTGCAAAAACGAAGATCAGCAGTCCTTTCCATGACCAAGTTTGCGTTCCCTTCGTCTGCTTTGACGTAGAGAGCAATAGCTGTAGATACGCCCACAGAGCGATCGGTTTGACGATCGGAAGGACGCCGGTGACCGGAGAAACGGCATCGTGTAGTCGACCCACGACGACGAGGATAACCGCCGCGGAAAATATCCTGAACTGCATCGATGGATTTGATGCCACAATGGCACGCGTCGATCTGCGTGAAGCTGGACGAGGCGTCATTCGCCCCCCGCCGGCTCTAGCGATCAGTCGTTCTTCAGCGATCAATGTCGTCATCTACGAGTGGGCTCCCAGATGCCATGCTTTGAGCCACGAATTGCGCCAAACCAAGCCTCAATCGCGGCCAAGGCGCTGAGCGAAACGTACGCAAGAAGCCGCGCCATTCTCCCGCCGCGCCAGTCTTCGCGTCGAGAAGGCACCCGAACAAGCATCAGCACTCCGACTGCCAGCGCGACCAGAGCCGCACCTGCAACTGTCGACCACAGTGAGACTCGTACAATTAGGTCGATGACGGCGAGCACCGCGAACGGAAAGAGGAGCCAACGAGTCAGCTTGTGCCCTATCAATAGAAACGATGCTCGAGGAAATCGCAGGGGATTGAGCAATCTGCGAAAGTGCCAAAGCGTTTCGATCCCTCGCTGCATCGTTCGTTTCTTGCGTCGATACTCAACCGCTAAGTTCCTCGAACGTGGAACTACACAGGTCGCGTCTTGTACTGACACCGCGCGAAAGCCGGCCTCGATTGCGATTAGCGCGCTTGCGAAATCGCGACTTAGCGCCTCGGGGAACGAAGAGTCGTACAACTCGCGACGTGTCGCGTAAAAGCAGCCATTCGCTCCAACGATCGAGAACCACCGACTCTCCCACTCCCGGAGCTGCATTTCGAAACTCAGGTAGGTGCCGTCGTGACGAGTGGTATCCACGTCAGTCGACTTAGCACTCACGATTCGGCCAGACGCGGTTCCGACTGTCGGATCAGAGAAGACCGCAACGAGCGCCTTCAACGAGGATGTGTGTATCTCGGTGGTTGCATCCACGTTTACAATCAGATCGCCTCGAAGAAACGGTGCTGCGGCGTTCTCCGCTGCAGACTTTCCTCCTCTGACAGGAAGTCGCACCAGTTGGACAATGTCGCTCTCAAGTTCTCTGACTATTGAATCCGTACGGTCGACGCTCGCATCCGAGAGGACGAGAATGTGCAGAAGCTCTCTTGGATAGTCGAGTTCGAGCAGATTCGCTATCCGGCGAGCTATGCTTCGTTCCTCGTTATAAACCGGAACCGTGATGGTTACGCTCGGTAGAGAAACACGCTCGGGTACACTACTCGTCGACGGTCGGCGTCGAGACAACAAGAAGAGCGAGAGTGGAAACAGTCCGAAGGCACTTGCAGCGAGCGCGATCGGAGCCGTCCACAGCAAGAACGCTATTGTCATGCGTCACCAGCGCGCACCGGCGTTGGCAAGAGCTGGTCGGTCTGGCTGATAACGAACGGAACGAGCTGCTTCGCCCGCGCTTCGGCTCGCCGTACATCGTCAGAACTCTCACCGACGGGGAAGACAATTCGTACGAGTGCCTCTTCAGTTCTTCCAAAGAGTGCCGCGTCTCTGAGAAGATTCCACTTTACCGTATACTCGTTGGCCTCGACGCGACCTCGCCCTTGATACCAATAGAAGACCAGTGCGCGCGCGCCTTTGTTGGCTAAGAGCACACGATTGACGCTACCGCTAACGTGAGGTTCGGTGATCGACTCGCGCGTGCTCTGTAAGATTTCCCATCCCGCTCCCGGCAGACAGTTCTTCGGCGAGTGGATCGACTGTCCCTGAACTTGACGCTCGTAGTAGCCAACATAGATCGTGAAGTCGGGATTTACCTGCGGCCCGAAAGCTCTCAGCACATAATCTGACATCCCCGCGACCTTTCTCTCTTCGTCGGGAATCACAAGATCTTCACCAGCCACTCCGTCTACTACCTTGGGGAATACTCCCATCGGTGCTCGCGGACGCATGGAGTGCTGTTCACGAGCCCCGGAGAGCAGCGCCACTCCTAGGGACAGCACAACGACAGGCAGGAATCGATTCAGGTTCATGATGCGGCGAGCCTATGGCCGTGAACGGCGAAGAAACTTCGGGAAGTACTCGAGTCTGGCTAGTAACCACGCCACACCAGCAGTTATCACAAACGCCGCGCCAAACATCACCATACCCTCGCTGGTATGCATGAAACCTTGACCCGCAGCTGGGCTAACAAACAACACGAGGAATCCGGTCAGGAACACGCGCACGCCATTCACCAGAATGGCAATCGGAATCGCGATGGCCACCAACAGGACACGCGTTGGCCACTTCTCCAAGAACATCGCGCCCAGCAGCACGCTCAAGCTGATGAGGGCCGTGAGCGATCGCAGGCCACTACACGCCTCGGCAACGAACAGCTCTTGCCCCGGAATGCGGATCACGTTGCCATTCATCATGACCGGGATCTGTCGCCACTTGAGCAACGCGGCGCCAAGCTTTGACGCCGTAAACTGCAGCGGCAACGCCACCGTATTCAGAATGACTTCCGGAATGGGCACCGACAGCGACACCAGCGTGAACGGCAGCCACCAATGCAGCAGCTGCCGAAACCCGGCGTACCACACCACCAGGCCGGCAAGGGCCATGATCATCGAGCCACGCATCACGAACAGCTCGGCCGCCAAATCGGCGGCGTAGCGGAACAGGACCGCCGCCACCAGAATGGCAATGCCCAAGGCACGCTGCGGCTTCGCGTCCTCGCGGATGCCGCTCTTGAGCGCAAACCAGAGCGACAGCGGCGCGAGCAGCAGCCCGTGGCCAGAATTGGGATCGTTCCACCAGGCATCCGCGAGCAGGCGCGCCGGCTTCGCGAAGAGCAACACAAACATGAGCGCGGTCAGCCCATGCGCAGCCAACTCAAGGGGCGCTTGGGCACGCAGCGCGGCAACGCCCCGCGCAATCAGCTCGCGCGGATCGGTATCCGAGGAGGTGATCGCCGGCGTCGGCGCGCTGACTGGGGCAGTTGTCGATGCGGGAATGGTCACCAGAATCAGGGAGTAGGAGACATTACGGAGACGCCCGAGCGCACAGGCGTGTCACTTTGCCGCCGCGAAAGGTCACCCATGGGGGTCACCCTGCCAGAAGCACGGCGGTGAACCGGGGGTCAGACCCCACATCCCCCCGCCGGGCTCCATACTCGGTCAGCTGATCGGGCAAAATCTTTCCCACCCCGAAGTACGCCGACTCAGGGCGCCAGAAGTACCAACCGCTGACACTCGCTCCGGGGGTCATCGCGTA
>APMI01000794.1_pt1 | contig 17485 bp, 13 predicted proteins | sample 667938 | NCBI WGS metagenome assembly APMI01 (sample SAMN01084076, study PRJNA167559) | wastewater metagenome | biome: Wastewater | place: Denmark: Ejby Moelle, Odense | collected 2011-11-28 | reverse complement strand
TTGATGGCAGTTAAAAACGAACTGAAACTAAGCGAAGATCAATTTAACAGACAAAAGAAAATGTACGATGAAGGTTTGGTTTCTCTTACTCAATTCCAGCAAAGAAGTGCTTCTTATCAAAATACATTAGCTAAAAAAACTTCGGCAGAGAATAAAGTGGCGCAGACCAGACAAGAAATTCTCAATACACAAATTGAGCAAAATGCAGCGATACAAGAATATACAGAAAAAATTAGCAAAATAGAAGGAGATCGCTACCAAGCACTTGGTCAGATAGAAGGAAATTCTGGAGAAATTGCAAAACTTCAAAATCAGATTACCAACTATAAAATGCGAAAAGGCTTGTACTATATTATTGCTTCGCAAGACGGGCAAGTTACCCAGATTAATAAAGCCGGAATTGGCGAAATTCTAAAAGATGGAGAAAGCATAGGTATGATTGTTCCAACCAAAGTAGATTATGCCGTAGAATTTTACATAAAACCTGTAGATTTACCTTTGATTAAAGAAGGACAATCTGTAACGTGTATTTTTGATGGTTTTCCTGCGATTGTTTTTTCAGGTTGGCCTACCAGCAGCTATGGCACTTTTAAAGGAAAAATAATTGCGGTAGAAAGTAATATTAGTGCAAACGGAATGTTTAAAGCATTGGTAATTCAAGATAAAAATGATAAACCTTGGCCTCCTAAAATTATGATGGGAACTGGTGTGCAAGGAATTGCTATTCTAAATGATGTGCCAATTTGGTACGAAATATGGCGAAATATTAATGGTTTTCCACCTGATTATTATGTGGTAAAAAATGGAAAAGATGAAAAGAAAAAGTAAAATATTTTTAACATTTTTGGTAATTATTTCCTCTTTTTTACAGGCACAAGATTCTTTGCTTTTGTCTAAAAATGAGTTTTTGAATATTGTTAAAAATTACCATCCTATACTCAAAAAGTATCAATTACAAAACAAAATGGCTGAAGCTGAAATCACCAAAGCTAGAGGTAATTTCGATCCTGTTTTGATTGCTAAAATTGGTGAAAAAGATATTGATAATCTACATTATTATACTCAAAAAAACGTAGAATTGGGTATCCCAACTTGGTACGGAATTGAAATAAATGGTGGTTATAATTATCTCTCTGGTGATAAACTGAATATCAGTGATACCAAAGGCGGTTTATACAATTATGGTGTAACCATTCCATTGGCAAAAAATCTTTGGTATGATAAAAGAAGAGCTGTGCTAGACCAAGCAAAATTGGCGGAAAAAATGACGCGTGCAGAGCAAATTATTCTCAGCAATGAGTTGCTTTTAGATGCAGAAAATACCTATTGGGAATGGGTGAAAAATTACGAAATTCTAAAACTCCAAAAAGAAAATGTAGAACTTAATAAAAAGCGTTTCGAGTTTATTAAGAAAACGTTTTCTTATGGCGAAAGAGCTGCAATAGACACGGTAGAAGCAGAATCTCAGTTGCAAAATTTTCAAATTCAAGAGAAAGAAGCCTATCTTAATTTTGTGAAAAGCACCCAAGATTTACAATGGTATCTTTGGCAAGATAATTTAGAGTTTTATGAAATTAAAGCGCCCATTTTCCCTTCCGAAAAAATGAACACAGAGATTACGAATGATTATTTGTTTCTCGCTCAGAAATTGAATAAAGAAAACCTTATTAATTCTCAATTTTTGAAATATTATGCTTTTAAAAACAATATTTTAGAAAGCGAAAAGAAGTTGAAATGGCAAAGTTTTTTGCCCAAAATTGACTTCAGTTATCAGTTTTTCAACAAGGAAAATAAAAGCGCACAGATGTTGCCTTTGTTTGATCATAATTTTCAATATGGTTTAAAATTAGAAATTCCTGTATTTCTAAGAGGAGCTAGAGCAGATTACGAACAAGCAAAACTGAAATTACTTCAGAACCAACAAGATATTAAAGTGAAAGAAAATGAATTGATGATAAAAACAGTGTCTTATCAGCAAGATATTGAAAATTATAATGAGCAAATTTTTTTGGCGGTGCAAAATCTTAACAACTATCAAAAACTTTTAAAAGCCGAAGAAACCAGATTCGAAAATGGTGAAAGCTCTATTTTCTTAATCAATTCTAGAGAAAATAAAAAGATAGATGCTCAGGAAAAACTAATCAATCTAAAAGCGAAAGTCATCAAAAGCTATAACAGGCTAAAATGGATGAGTGCAAGCATAGAACAATAATTTTATAGAGAAGTACTTATAAAAGTGCTTCTTTTTTTATGTATTCGCTGCCTTGTATGATATTTCGTTTTTCGATTTCAGAATCTATAAAATGCTGAATTTGAGATTTTTTCAGATTCCATTTCGGGGCAATAAGCATTTCTAAATCTGATAAACCAAACAATCTTTGGATTACAATATCTGGTCTTAACTTTGGTAAAATTTCGCAAAGTAAATCAGTATATTCTTCTAGACTAAAAAGTTTAAAAGGAGTTCTCTTGTATTTAACACCTAAAATAGAACCTTCCACAATGTGAAGATGATGGAATTTCACAAAGTTAATTTTAGAAAATCGGTTGAGTTCATCTGCGTATTTCAGCATCATTTCTTTGGTTTCATTTGGGAATCCCAAAATGGTATGTATGCAAACATCTAGTGTTGAATTTTCTAGCAATTTCATAGCATCTATAAATTCTTGATGACTACAACCTCTGTTTATTTCTGTCAAAGTTTTATCATAAATAGATTCCATACCCATTTCTAAATCTACCTCTAGACCTTGCTTTTTATAACTTTCCAGAAGCGCAATTTTTTCTTCATCTATACAATCTGGTCTTGTCCCAATAGATAGTCCTACAATTTTTTCACGATTGATTTTCAGGGCTTCATCATAAAGTATTTTCAATTCTTCTACAGGAGCATAAGTGTTGGTATTAGGTTGAAAATAAATAATGAATTTTTCTGCACCATAATTTTGGGCAGCACGTTCCATACTGTAAGAAATTTGTTCTCTGAAAGTTTCTAAATTTCTAGAAACTGGTGTAAAAGAATCGGTATTACAATAGGCGCAACCACCGTAACCTTTGCTTCCGTCTCGGTTAGGGCAAGTAAAACCAGCATCTACAATCACTTTATATACTTTTTGCCCATTATATTTATTTCTAAGATAAGCACTGTAATAATTATAATTTTTTTCACCAAAAGCTAATGTTTTTTCCATCTTCAACCTTTATTTTTGCAAATTTACAATTCTAAGAAGGCACTTTTTAGTAGATATGAGTTTAATCATAAAATCAAAAGTAAATTTTTTTGATGAAAATTTTAACTTATAAATGTGGAGATTATGAAGAGAAATTACCTCTAAATAGAGCGCTTTCAGAGTCTTTTTATGGTGTTCTAATTTGTGTTTTTGGTAATGAAATGATGCGATATTGTAAAATTTTTAAAAAAAAATATTGATTTGTTTAAAATTAATTATATATTTGCAACACGAAAATGAAACAAGTTATATCAAATATCGCAGTATGTTGTTGCTCTCTTCACTAGAGGAGAACTTCTTATATTGATATAGATTTAACAAAAAATATTTTCAAGAAAGACTCCTTAATTTTAATGATTAAGGAGTCTTTTTTGTTTTAAAAATTAGTAATTTTACACAGAAATTAAGAAATTAGAAATTAGAAACAAAATGAATACAAAAGATTTTACTTTTAATAATCCAAAATACAACTTCACAGCTATGTGTATGATGGTTTGTTGCTGTAAAGTTTCTTTGGAAGCTCGTATTTCTTATGGTCTATAGTATAAAATTATTGTGATTATAAATAAATATTGGCTTCTTGGTTTCAAGAGGTCATTTTTTTTGAAAAAATAGTATGGAAGAAGTATTAAAATTACTCAATGAGAACAATTCAGTTCAGGAAAATTTAAAAATCTTGAACGATCATTTAAAAGGGAAAATTGTTTTTTCTACCAGCTTCGGAATAGAAGATCAAGTAATAACCAACGAAATTTTCAGTAATAAACTAGAAAATATAGAGGTTTTTACACTAGATACTGGCAGACTTTTCCCAGAAACTTATGAAGTTTGGGATAAAACCAATCTAAAATTTGGAAATAAAATAAATCCTTTTTATCCAGATGCTGCCAACATAGAAAAATATGTTTCAGAAAACGGAATTAATGGTTTTTATAACAGCGTAGAACTTAGAAAAGAATGTTGTAATATTAGAAAAGTTCAACCTTTAAGTAGAGCTTTGAAAGGTGTAAATGTTTGGATTACAGGGCTTAGAGCAGAGCAATCGCAAAACAGACAAACCATGAAATTGGTAGAATGGGATGAAGGGCATCAGCTATACAAATTCAATCCTTTAATGAACTGGACTACTGAAGAAGTGGTAGCATATTTACAGCAAAAAGGAGTTCCTTATAATACGCTTCATCACAAAGGTTTTATCAGTATTGGTTGCGCACCTTGCACCAGAGCTGTAAAAGAAGGCGAAGATTTCCGAGCTGGAAGATGGTGGTGGGAAGATCAATCAAAAAAAGAATGTGGTTTACATCAATAAATGCAGAAAAAATTTAAAATGAGCAATACAGTAGATTATTTAGAGCAATTAGAAAACGAAGCAATTTATATTTTAAGAGAAACAGCAGCACAGTTTGAAAAACCTGCCTTGCTTTTCTCGGGAGGTAAAGATTCCATCGTTTTGGTACATTTAGCTTTGAAGGCGTTTCGTCCAGGTAAATTTCCTTTTCCTTTGGTACACATAGACACAGGTCATAATTTCCCTGAGGCTTTGGAATTCAGAGATGAATTAGTGCAGAAAATTGGCGAAAAATTGGTGGTAGGTTATGTAGAAGACAGCATCAAAAAATATAATTTAAAAGAAACTGGTGGTAGGTTTCCTTCAAGAAATTCTCTGCAAACTTACACTCTTTTAGACACTATCGAAGAGAATGAATTTGATGCTTGTATTGGTGGCGCAAGAAGAGACGAGGAAAAAGCCAGAGCTAAAGAAAGAATTTTCTCTGTAAGAGATGATTTTGGTGCTTGGGATCCTAAACTTCAAAGGCCAGAACTTTGGAATATTCTCAACGGAAAAGTACAAAAAGGACATAATGTAAGAGTTTTCCCAATCAGCAATTGGACAGAGCTAGACATCTGGAATTACATTAAAAAATACAATATAGAATTGCCTAATTTGTATTTCTCACACGATAGAGAATGTATCAAATTTCAAGATAAATTGGTAGCAACTTCGGCGTTTATTCAACCTCAAGAAGGAGACGAAGTGGTAATAGAAAAAGTGAGATACAGAACAGTAGGAGATATGACGTGTACCGCCGCTGTTCCTTCTGAAGCTTCTACTATTGATGATATTATTGAAGATATTATCCAAACCAGAATCAGCGAAAGAGGACAAACCAGATTAGATGACCAACTTTCGGAAGCCGCGATGGAAGACCGAAAAAAACAAGGGTATTTTTAATATCAAATATTTAAAATTTTAAATTAATAATTAAGTCGAAACTCGTATCACGAAATTCGAAACTCATAAAAATATGAATACATTAAGATTTATAACCGCAGGAAATGTAGATGATGGCAAAAGTACCTTAATCGGAAGACTTCTCTATGATTCTGACAGCATACATACAGACCAATTAGGCGTTTTGCAAAAACAGACTAAACAAGAAGGAGTAGATATAGATTTATCTTTAATTACAGATGGTCTTCGTGCTGAACGTGAACAAGGGATTACCATAGATGTAGCCTATAAATATTTCTCAACTTCTAAAAGAAAATTCATTATTGCAGATGCACCTGGTCACGAACAATATACTAGAAATATGATTACAGGAGCTTCCAATTCAGATTTAATTATCGTTTTGGTAGATGCCAGAAATGGGATTACAGACCAAACCAAAAGACACGCAAGCGTTGGCTCTTTAATGGGAATTAAAAAAGCAATTATAGCCATCAATAAAATTGATTTATTGAATTATTCTGAAGAAGTTTTTAACCAAATTAAAAATGATTTCGAAGCCATAAAATCTGAACTCAATTACAACGAAATTATCTACATTCCAGTAAGTGCATTGGTAGGAGATAACGTAGTTACAACTTCTGAAAATACACCTTGGTACAACGGAAAATCTATCCTTCAAACTTTAGAATCTGTAGAATTAGACAGTACGGAAGATTTAGAAGCAAGATTCCAAGTGCAATGGGTAATTAGACCAAAAGACGAAGACAACCACGATTACAGAGGTTATGCTGGTCAAATTTTGAGTGGAAGTTATAAAGTTGGAGACAAAGTAACCATTTTGCCTGCTAAAATTGAAACCACTTTAGTTAAAATAGAAAAAGATTTAAAAGAAGTTTCGGAAGTAGTAGCTGGTGATAATGTAGTACTGCATTTCGAAAATGATATAGATATCAGCCGAGGTGATACTGTAGTTCTTAGCCATCAATTGCCAAAAGAAGACAATCAAATCAACACTTGGATTTCTTGGTTAGACAACGCTTCACTACAAGTTGGTAAAACGTATTTGCTTCAACACAGATTCAAAAATGTGAGAGTAAAAGTTCAACAAATCAATAGAAAATGGAACGTTAATCAATGGCAATTTACAGACGGAGATGCTGTTCAACTCAATGATATTGCACAAGTTACCTTAAAAACTAATCAACCATTATTCTATGATACTTTCGAGAAAAATCCAAAATCAGGAAGTGCCATTTTAATAGACGAAACCAGTTTTAACACGGTAGGAGCTTTAATGTTTTTATAAAAAATAATAAAATCCAAGTCCTGAAAAGGTGAAGCCCTATGAAATAAAAATCCAAATTTCAAAAAAATAGAAAAATAAAAAATATGAAAGCAAGTAACATTTTAGAAACCATCGGAAACACGCCTGTCGTAAAAATCAATAAATTATACGGCAATAAGAATGTTTTCATCAAATTAGAAAGAACCAATCCTGGAAACAGCATCAAAGACCGTATCGCATTGGCAATGATTGAAGATGCAGAAGCAAAAGGATTATTAAAACCAGACAGCGTAATTATAGAACCAACTTCTGGTAATACAGGTATCGGTTTGGCTTTAGTAGCTGCGGTTAAAGGATACAAAGTAATTTTGGTAATGCCAGAATCTATGAGTGTAGAGCGTAGAAAATTAATGGAAATCTACGGAGCAGAATTTGATCTTACTCCTCGTGAAAAAGGAATGAAAGGGGCAATAGAAAGAGCCGCAGAATTGGTTGCCAATACACCAAACGCTTGGTCGCCGTCACAATTTAGCAATCAGGCAAACGTAGAAGTTCACAAAAGAACTACGGCGCAAGAAATTCTTGCAGATTTTCCAGACGGATTAGATTATATAATTACTGGTGTTGGTACAGGTGGTCACATTACAGGTGTTGCAGCTGTTTTGAAAGAAAAATTTCCAAATCTTAAAGTTATCGCGGTAGAACCAGAATTGTCTCCTGTTTTAAGCGGTGGAGCGCCAGGTCCGCACCCAATTCAAGGTATAGGAGCAGGTTTTGTACCAGAGGTTTATCGTTCAGATTTAATAGACGAAGTAATTCAAGTAAGTAAAGACGAGGCTTTCGAATACGCTAGAGAAATTGCGAAAAAAGAAGGAATTTTAGTAGGGATTTCTACAGGTGCATCTTTAGCTGCGGTTGCTAAAAAGGCGGCTACTTTGCCAGATGGTGCTCAGATTTTAACTTTCAATTATGATACAGGAGAACGCTATCTGTCTATTGAAGGACTATTCTAAATAAATATATCATTTTTCCCTTTCTTTTTTAGGGAGGGAAAGTGATTTCATAAAATATTTTCTTCTTTTCTTAGAAGGAAATTACAAATCTTTAACTTTCAGAAAATCAAATTTTTACCATATCATTTTTGATAGGGCAGAGGAGATTTTATGCAAAAATTTATACAAAATTTATGAAAAGTTTAATTCAAAATACAGGAAAAGTAGTTTTGGCAGGTGCAGGACCGGGCGATCCAGAACTCATCAGTTTGAAGGCTTTAAAATACATCCAAAAAGCAGATGTTATTCTTACCGATAGATTGGTTTCACCAGAGTTGATAAAAGAATACGCTTCCGAAAAAGCAGAAATTGTTTATGTAGGAAAACAATGCTCTAAAGGAATTTGGACTCCTCAAAAAGACATCAATGATTTGATGGTGCAGTTTGCCAAACAAGGAAAATTGGTTCTTCGCCTAAAAGGTGGTGATGCCAGCCTTTTTTCTAATATTTTGGATGAACTTCAAATTTTGAAAAAACACCAAATTGCCTACGAAATTATACCCGGAGTTTCTGCTGCTTTTGGAGCTGCCGCATACACAGGTATTCCGCTTACTGCCAGAGAATATTCTAGAGGTGTAAGGTTTCTTACATTGTATGATTTCAAATTTGTAACCCTTCATCAGTGGCAAGATTGGGCAACTACAGAAGATACCTTGGTGTTTTATATGAGCGGACAAAAACTGGAAAATATTACTCAAAAATTGATTGAATTCGGGATTGAAGGCTCTAAATCGATTGCGGTGGTTCAACAAGCTACTACGCCAGAACAAAAAACGCAGGTTTTCTCTTTCGAGGAGATTAAATCTCAATCTTTACCAGAATTTGAATACGTTCCTACACTCATCATCATCGGAAATGTGGTGAATTTGCACCATCAATTTGCTTGGCTCGAGGAAAAAAAATCTGGAAATTCTTATTTCGATAATCACAAAACAAACTATCAAAATGCTATCTGATACTAAACAAAACCTATTGCAACAATTGGTTTCCAACGCCACTTATGAAGAATTAATCTATTCTAAAGGCTTTTTGGCAGGCTATATTGCAAAATCTACAGAAGGAAATCTTAAAATAGAAAATACTTCTGTTCCTTTGGTCAATGTAAAACCTCTCATCGTTTACGGAACCGAAACTGGAAACGCCAAAAAAGTAGCTTCAAAACTCTTGGCTAATTTTAAAAAAGAAAAAATCAATGCTAAGTCGGTAGATATTTTTCAGTTTGATGTAAAAAAATTAGAAAAAGAAACTTTAATTCTTTTCATCATCAGCACGCAAGGCGAAGGCGAATTTCCTCTGAACGCAAAGGATTTTTATGAAAAATTAAAATCTACAACGATTGGTTTAAACCAGCTTTCTTATGCCGTTTTTGGTTTGGGAGATAGTTCTTATCCTCTTTTTTGCGAAGCAGGAAGACTTCTAGATGAAGTTTTGGAAGAAAAAGGAGCCAAAAGATTGCTACCTTTGGTAAAAGCAGATGTAGATTTTAATCCTTTAGTAGAAACTTGGCAAAAAGATTTGCAGAATTTATTTTCTGGGGTTCAAAGTGAGGCTAAGGTTGTTCAATCAGTTCAGAATATTCCTCATAAAAAAAATTACAAAGGCATTATCAAACATAAAATTGTGCTGAATGATACAGGTTCTAATAAAGAAACATATCATTTAGAAATCACTTCGGATGATGAAATTGCATACCAACCTGGTGATGCACTCGGAATTATTCCTAAAAATTCTAAAGAAGATATAGAATTCATTATCAATTATTTTGGAGTAAATAGCAATGATGAATTAACCATTAAAAATGAAACAAAAACAGTTTTTGATTGGTTAGAAATTAGAAATATTAAAGGATTAAACAAGCGTTCTTTAGATTCAATTTTAGAAATTTTACAGATTGAAAATATTTGGGAAAAAGCGGATTTAATTGATGTTTTAAAAACCATTACAACTCCAAAATTAGAGTCAAACTCATTCCAAAAAATTCTCGAAATTTTGTTGCCTGTTGCGCCTAGATTGTATTCTATTTCTTCATCTTCTGAAGCACACGATGGCGAAGTTCATTTGACGGTAAACCTTAATATATTCAATTCAAATGATGAAGAAAAAACAGGTTTTGCATCCCAATATTTTGCAGATTTTCCTCTAAATCAAGAATTTGAATTTTACATTCATAAAAATGAAAATTTCAGATTACCAGAAGATGACAAAGATATTATTTTAATTGGTCCAGGTACTGGTATTGCTCCTTTCAGAAGCTTTTTAGCAGAAAGAGATGCTAACGGAGCTGAAGGTAAAAACTGGTTGTTCTTTGGTGAACAGCACTTTACGCTTGATTTTTATTACCAAACCGAAATTCAGGAATGGCTAAGTACTGGAGTTTTAACCAAATTGAGCACTGCTTTTTCACGAGACCAAGAAAGAAAAATCTATGTACAAGATAGAATTAAAGAAAGCGCAAAAGAATTTAATTCTTGGATTGAAAATGGAGCTTATATCTACTTGTGCGGACAAAAAGAACCAATGAGCAAAGATGTAGAAAACACGATTGTAGAAGTAATTTCTACCCAACGAAATATATCCATAGAACAAGCAAAAACCATATTTGAAGAAATAGAAAACCAAGGCAGATTCCTGAAAGATGTTTACTAAAGCTGGATGCTGGAAGATGGAAGTCGGAAGATGGCAAATCATCAAACAATATCAAACTATTTCAAACAAATTCAAACCACCTCAAACTTTAAATTATGAGCGATAAATTATCTCCAATAGAACACATAAAAATGAAAAGCGACGGACTGAGAGGTACGTTGAAAGAAAGTATAGAACTTGATAATCACACCGGAAATGTACGTCCAGACGATGAAGCACTGGTAAAATTCCACGGAATGTATGTGCAAGACGACCGTGATAAAAGAGCAGAAAGAGCCGCTAAAAAATTAGACAAATTGTATTCTTTTATGATTCGTCTTAGAATTCCGGGTGGTGCAATTTCGGCGGAACAATGGCAAGCATTACACCAAGTTTCAGAAGAATTTGGTACAGGAACGCTTAAAATTACTACTAGACAAACGGTACAACTTCACGGGATTTTGAAACATCAAATCAGACCTACGATTCAAGCGTTTAATATCGCAAAACTAGATTCCATCGCAGCTTGTGGTGACGTGAATAGAAATGTAATTGCCAGTTCGCATCCGCAATTATCGCCCATTCATCATCAAGTTCACGAGTATGCAGATAAAATTTCGAAATTACTTTTGCCAAAGACCAAAGCATATTACGAAGTTTTTATAGACGGAGAAAAAATCTATGAACGTTCTGCCGAAGCTGATCCCTTGTATGAAGACCGATATTTACCAAGAAAATTCAAAATTGCAGTAGCAATTCCGCCAAGCAATGATGTAGATTTGTTTACCAACGATTTAGGATTGATTGCCATTATCGAAAACGATGAATTGAAAGGTTTTAATCTGGTAGTTGGTGGTGGTTTGGGCGCTACGCATGGTAATACAGCTACTTTTCCACGTTTAGGAAATGTACTCGGATTTTTGGATACCGAAGAAAAAACATTGAAAGCGGTTTATGAAGTTTTAACCATTCAAAGAGATTTCGGGAACAGAGCGGATAGAAAGTTGTCTAGATTAAAATATACCATCGAAAGATTGACGGTAGAAGGTTTCAAAGAAGAATTAGAAAAGAGAATTGGCTTTACATTAGAACCAGCAAAACCTTATCAATTTACTGAAAGAAATGACCGCTATGGTTGGGAACAAAGCGCAGATGAAAAATGGTATTATACACTTTTTGTAGAACACGGAGTGGTGAAACCTTATCAAAAAGCTTTTTTATTGGAAGTCGCCAATCTTAAATTGAGTAATTTCATTTTTACGGGAAATCAGAATTTGATTATTGGAAATGTTTCTCAAAATGATAAAGAAAAAGTAGAAAAATTAATTGAAAAATTTGAGATTGAAAAGAATGTTTCACCAATGAGAAAGAGTTCGATGGCGTGTGTTGCATTGCCAACTTGTCCACTTGCTCTAGCCGAAGCACAACGCTATTTACCAGAATTAGTAACCAAAATAGAACCTATTTTAGAAAAACACGGACTTTCGGAAGACGAAATTTCCATCAGAATGACGGGTTGTCCTAATGGTTGCGGAAGACCTTATGTAGCAGAATTGGGTTTTGTAGGAACGGCAGCAGAACAGTATAATTTTATGCTAGGTGGTGATAGATACGGATTAAGACTCAATAAATTATATAAAGAAAAACTCTCGGAACAAGAAATTTTAGAAGAAGTTGACCGTCTGTTTAGTCAGTATGTAAAGGAAAAACAAGCAGGAGAACATTTCGGGGATTTTGCTTACCGAACTTATTTTAATTAAAAAGAGTAGAAGATTTGTTAAAGATTTAGGATATTTTGTATTTTTGGAAAGTATTACCAAAATTATGCTTTCCAAAAAAGTAAAATATGCCATTAAAGCCTTGATATTTATTTCGAAAAATGTCGAAGCGAATAAACCTGTTTCAGCGAAATTGATTTCAGCGAAAGAAAAGATTCCTTATAAGTTTTTAGAGGCGATTCTCAGAGAACTTAAACAAAATAAGATTTTGAAAAGCGAAAGAGGTGCTGATGGTGGTTATTCTTTTTTGAAGCCTCCCCATGAAATTTCTGTAGCAGAAATCCTCAGGTTTATCGATGGTCCTATTTCTATGATGAATTGCGTTTCGATTAATTACTATCAGAAATGTGAAGATTGTTTAGATGAAGAAACCTGTAGCATCAAATTATTATTTACCGAAGTAAGAGATGCTACATTGCCTATTCTTGCCAAAACTATAGCAGAACTCGCTCAATAAATCAATGATTTTTTCCTTATCAAAGCGTAATTGTATGATAATGTAAAAAATTCATACTAATTCTGTAGGAATTATATAATATTGATTATATTTGCAACTTCAAATTTTAATTGAATACTGATTAATTCAATTTGATTAAAGTTGGTTTAAATGAAAACACAAAGTAAAATGAATACTAAATTTTTGAACAAGATTTATTTTAAAAATAATTCTAAAAGCAGTTGTCGCAAATTATTTTAACAAGTTTTATTAGAGTTTCTATCAATCGATAGAATTCTATTCTCTTACCATTTACTATAAACTTTTTTAAAATAATTAACAATGAAAAAAACAATTTATATTTTAGGACTTTTATTTTTAAACCAAAATTTTGCTTATTCTCAAGAAAAAGACAACATCCAAATTACCGAGAAAAAACTAATCAAAGGATATGTGGTAGATTATGACAATACACCACTTACAGATGCAATAATCAAAATAAAAGGAACCGAGTATTCCGTAAAATCTGATGCTGAAGGAACTTTCAAATTACAGAATATCAATGATTTTCCTGTGGTTTTAGAAGTAAATAAAAAAGGTTATCAAAAATCTGAAGTCATTTTAGAAGAGTACCAACCAAGCATTACTATCAAATTAAATCTCATTGAAAAACATATAGAAGCTGTTTTGGTGACTTCTAGAAGAAGAAGCGAAGAAATTCAGAAAATTCCTATTCCAATTTCTGTACTTACATCCAAAAGAATAGACGAAACAGGCTCTTTTACAGTGAATAGATTAAAAGAATTAGTGCCTACAGTTCAATTGTATGCTTCTAACGCTAGAAATACTACGCTTAATATCAGAGGTTTAGGTTCTACATTTGGTCTTACCAATGATGGTATAGACCCTGGTGTTGGTTTTTATGTAGATGGCGTTTATTATGCCAGACCTGCTGCTACTGCTTTAGATTTTATTGATACCGAAAGAATAGAAGTTCTTAGAGGTCCGCAAGGTACACTTTTTGGTAAAAATACTACGGCTGGTGCTTTTAATATTACGACCAAAGATGCTACTTTCCGTCCAACTGCTAGTTTTGAAATAAGTGGAGGAAATTATGGTTTTTTACAAGCCAAAGGTTCACTTTCTGGTCCTATTTCTAAAAAATTAGCAGCTAGAATTTCATTCTCAGGAACTCAGAGAAATGGGCTTTTGTATAATGTACATACTCAGGAAAATATTAATGATATTAATAATATCGGAGTAAGAGCACAGTTGCTATACAAACCAACAGATGATATAAAACTGACCTTAAATGCTGATATTACAGACCAAAAACCAGATGGTTACGGTTGGCCAATTGCAGGAGTAGTTACTACAAAAAGGGCAGATTACAGACAGTTTTATAATATTATCAAAGATTTGAATTACCAAATTCCATATAGCAGCGCCTTCGAAAGAAAAGTAGATTTAGATACACCATCCAAAGCAGACAATCAATTAGGAGGCGTTTCCATTAATGCAGATTTCAAAATTGGGAAAGGTACACTTACTTCTACTTCGGCATTTAGATATTGGAAATGGACTCCACTTAATGACAGAGACTATACAGGTTTGCCTGTTTTTACGATTTCTTCGGGAAATTCTGTTCACGAACAATGGTCTCAAGAGATTAGATATTCGGGTAATATTACAGAAAAAATACACGGTGTAGTTGGTGTTTTCGGATTGTGGCAAGATCTCAATTCAGATCCTGTGCAGACAGAAGAGGCAGGTTCTGCACAGTGGCGTTTTGCGCAGGATTCTACCAGTTCACTCTGGAAAACACCTGGTTTGTTTGATAATTTCGGGATTAGAACCACCAATAGAATTCAAAGTACGAGTTTAGCTGCTTTTGGTCAATTAGATTGGAATGTAACAGAAAAATTACACATTTTACCAGGAATTAGATACAATTATGATAAAAAAATAGCAAATTATAAGAGAGAAACATACGGAGGTTTGCAAACCACTGATCCTGCTCTAATTGCACTTAAAAATAAAGTATATACTAACCAAGCTTTTGATACAGATGCTAAAGAAGGAAATTTCTCAGGACAGCTCACTTTACAGTATAATTTCAACAATAATTTCAATACCTTTGCTACTTATTCTTTAAGCTACAAACCAGTGGGAGTGAATATTGGTGGTTTGCCAACTGCTAACGGTGTAGTTTTAATAGATTTGGCAAAAGTGAAACCAGAATCTGTAAGACATGTAGAAATTGGGGTAAAAACCAAACCAACGGCAAACTCAGTTTTTAATGTAGTGTTTTTTAATGATGATATTAATGATTATCAAACACAAGTGCAAACTCCAGAGCCAGGTGTAAACAGAGGTTATCTGGCAAATGCCGAAAAAGTAAATGTAAAAGGTGTGGAAATAGATGGTAACATAAGAATTCAGAATTTTGTATTTAATGCTGCTTTAGCATATACCGAAGGAAAATATGTGAAATTTACCAATGCACCTGTTCCTCTAGAAGAAGTAGGAGGTACACTTGCCTTCAAAGACGTTTCAGGAGGAAGACTTCCGGGAATTTCTAAGTGGTCTGGTTCTTTCGGAGCTGAAGATTCTTTTGATGGTCATTTTTTAGGTTTTGAAGGAAGCTATTTTGTAGGAGCAGATGTATTTTTTAGAACCAATTTCTCTTCTAGTCCTTCTCCTTCACAATATTTGAACATTCTTGGTTATTATCTGGTAAACAGTAGAGTAGGTTTTAGAGCTTCTAATGGTTTGTCTATCAATCTTTGGGCTAGAAATTTATTTAATAGAGATTATTATGAACAACTATTGGCAGCTCCGGGTAGTGCAGGGCATTATGCTGGTGTTATAGGTGATCCCGCAACTTTTGGGGTAACTCTAAAATATACTTTGAAATAAAAATTTAAATGAGTAGAAATACACTATTTCCGGTATTCCTAAAAACAGACCAAGCTCACTTCCTAATTATAGGAGGTGGGAATATAGGTCTAGAAAAAACGGAAACTCTTCTTAAACAAAATCCTGAGGTGAAAATTACCATCGTTTCTCCTGATTTTTTAGAAGAAGTAAAAAATATATCCCATCAAAATCCTAATGTTACTTTAAAGCAAAAACTCTTTGATGAAACAGATTTAGAAAGTGTAGATTTCGTAATTGCAGCAACCAATATCAAAGAAGTAAATGCCGAAATTAAAACACTAGCCAATGCTAGAAAAATTTTGGTAAATGCAGCAGATCAACCAGATTTATGTGATTTTTATTTGGGTTCTATTGTCAATAAAGGAAATTTAAAAATAGCCATTTCTACGAACGGAAAATCTCCTACGATTGCAAAAAGACTAAAGGAGACATTAACCGAAGCATTGCCAGAACAATTAGATGATTTAATTGTAAATCTCAATAAACTGAGAAATCAATTGTCAGGAGATTTTAAAACCAAGGTAAAAATATTAAACAGAGTTACAGAAAGTCTCTCTACACATCCCGAAGATTTTGATAAATATATCTCAGATGTTTCTCAGTTAGACAAATCTATTTTGGTAGTAAAAAGAGCCAGAAGAATTGTAAACAATACGCTATTGACAATGGGTGGTTTATTGGTTTTGGTTTCAGGCTTTTTTATGATTAAATATTTTAATCTTTGGCCAGATATTTTATTATTATTGAATAAAGATAATAACCGTTTCTTTTGGATGATGTTTACAGGATTTGTAGCAGAAATTGTAGCAGGTTCGGTTGGTATGGGCTATGGTGTAATATGTACCACTATTTTATTGAGTTTTGGGATCGCCCCACATATTGTGACGGCAAGTATCCATTCTGCGGAATCTTTTACATCAATGGCGGGCAGTATCAGTCATTATAAGCTGAGGAATGTAAATAAAAATATGGTAAAAAAGCTGGTAATTCCTGCAATTGTAGGTGTTGTAATAGGAGTTGCTGCTATTTCTTTTCTTGGTGAAGGCTACGCTAAGTATGTGAAACCTTTTATTTCTCTTTACACTTTATATCTAGGTTTTAAGATTTTTCAAAATTCAGTTTTAAAGAAAACAAATGTTAAATATCCAAAAAAGAAAGCGAATTTTAAAGTACTTGGTGTTTTTGGTGGTTTTATAGATTCGTTTACTGGTGGTGGTTGGGGACCTTTGGTTACAGGTACTTTAATCAAAAATGGTTATACGCCAAGATATGTAGTAGGGAGTTCTACAGTATCAAAATTTATTCTTACCGTGGCAAGTGCGGTAGCTTTTATCTACACCATAGGAATCCATCATTGGAATATTGTTTTAGGATTATTAATTGGTGGTATTGTAACCGCGCCATTTTCTGCCAGACTTACGTCTAAAATCCCATCTAAATATATGTTTATTGCGGTAGGAGTTTTGGTAATGACTTTAAGTATTTTTAGTATTGTAAAAACAATATTGAGTTTTTAAAATATCTGTATCTTTCTGAAATTCAGGTAAAATAAACAAAGGCTGCTAGAATTCTAGCAGCCTTTGTTTTTGATTTAGAATTTTTTCATAATGACTACTCCTCCCACAATCATTGCCATTCCTGCTATTCTTCCGATACTTATCGGCTGATGTGGTGTACCCATAATTTGGAAATGTTCCATAATCATAGAGGTAAGTAATTGACCTGCTACTACCAACCCAAAAGTAAGACCTGGCCCTATTTTCGGGAAAGCTAACACAATTACAGTAACATAAAAAGCGCCTAAAATTCCGCCTAGCCAAGAATAAGTTGGTGCTTCTTTTAGACCTTTCCAAGATATATTTTGAGAAGTGAGAAATATATAAATAATCAATGCAATTACACCTAC
>APMI01013430.1_pt1 | contig 17491 bp, 15 predicted proteins | sample 667938 | NCBI WGS metagenome assembly APMI01 (sample SAMN01084076, study PRJNA167559) | wastewater metagenome | biome: Wastewater | place: Denmark: Ejby Moelle, Odense | collected 2011-11-28 | reverse complement strand
TATTACTAACAGCAGGACAATAATTAATATACTAATATCATAATATAATAATAATAATAATTTAATCAACTTGTGGCTTTTATGATGAAAATCTTTGGATCAACCATCTGCAGTTTGATGAAAGATTACAGCCTGACATCCAAGCTCAACAAATCAAAACTCAAAATGAGTTTGCAATGTGTAAGTTAACAAAGGAAATTGAGTATAATAAAAATAGAAATTCGCCGACTCATGAGTTGCATGGGGAGTGTTTTGCTCTGTGTCATGCCGCGATGAGAGTTGGCTAAATTAATAATCCTTCTAAACCTTAAGGCTGCACTCCATATGGGCGTCAAAGACACTGAAATTGGATGCATTTGAGTCAACTGAAGGAAACATTTTATTCAATATGCTATTTCAAATTTGGCATGAATATTATCATATTTTTTATCAAAAGTCTCATTTTTAAAGGACTTGATTGGCAATGCTTTGAAATGATGGTGACTAAAGGTACTCAGAAATAGTTACCCATTTTTATATATAATACTCAAGTCCGCACCAATGATTAAGATAGCGATGCTTCCAGAATTTTCCTAAACTAACTTTTTTATTATCTCTGGACCGCGTGTAATAAGTGAAATCCAGCAAATATTTTACCTATTTCTTTGTTTAAATGTTTACAACCCTTATGAGATAGTCTACTTGCAATTTGCGATTAACTTCTATTTGTCGAGCCATGTAGATTAGAATTTGAGAATTTGAGCACTTGTACTTCTTAAATTCTCCAAAAAACATATCATTATCTGTAGGCTTCTATAAACTACTTCGGTATTCAATCAAAATGTTATAAATTTCCTTGAACTCATCAGGTTAAAATATTTTAAGAGAAGTGTAGTGTTATTAAGAAAGTTTCTTTAAATTAGTAATAATAGACTAAAATTATGGCATTTTGATGGCTTCAAGTTCCAAAGCTGCCAAATTTCTGAAAGCCTTAGTTGCCAAAATTAGTGATCCTTTAAAGAAAGTGCTTTGGCTTTAAGTCGCCGTTTGCAGTAATGTTGAAGTCTATTTGACAAGAGCAATATCTTTTTATCTCTTGATATTCAAATCATTCTCGTACATGAAAAATATTAGAGACTGTTTGATTGTGAAATAGACGAAAACAGCAGAAATGTTTTTGGGCAGGTATTGTGTTTCTGATAGCACGGTTTATATATGATTAAAGCTATCAGTTTACTTAATACCTGGGAATAAATAATACAGTGCGTTGTACAAAAATACTTCATAGTCGTGCTAAGGATTCGCTAATTTTTTAATAACTTTATCCCCTTACTGATGCTACACAAATTAGAAGAACTAATCAATATAAGGTCTTTGAGATGTATAGTTAGCAAAAATACCTTCCACGATCGCAATAGGCCTACCTTTTATTGCCGAGAAAGGTAATTTATCAAGTAGAAATTATCTATTGTACTTCTTCAACATAAACTAAGACCATTATGATTTAGATGTAAGCAACATCATAAAGAAGGCATACTTTTTTATTGTTGATACGTGAGCTTTGAAGAAATACTGAAAAAATTATTTGTTTGTCAATCTTTTCGCGTTGAATAAAAATTTAAGCTGCGCGTTTGTTAATGCTTATAAGCTTGATTAAATTTAGGCTTGTAGCTTTTCATTTGCTGACTAATATTTCGTGCTATTGAGTTTATACTTATTGAAGGCTTTTCGTAAGGCTATCAGAGTTAAAGTGTCAATGTTTTTAACTTCCTCTTCAAATATTGTGACAAATTATTCATAAATTTGTTAAAATATCTTATCAAGTTTAACGCTGTCAAATGCTATCAAGTTAACCAAATATTTCACATCGATTGGCGTAATTTTCGTTTAATGTATTAATTATCGAGTAATTTTAACCCAGCTCCCGTATGGCAGTCTGTACTTAAGAAGACAGTACAATCTTCGATATGCAAGTTGAAGACTGACTTCAATCTTAGGTTACTTTGATCGAGCTGGAAAGAACAGTTGATCTATCTTGTTGAATGCAATATCATCGTAATTATTTGCAAAGTGATTATACAAGCTCAATACTTCATAATGATAGACTGGAGATTTTGAAATTACAATTCTTTATATCTGCTGGATTGTACTCTTATTTATTGTTGCATTTTTTATATGTCTAATCGGTCGTAGAAGCTGTGAAATTGTCGAAGGTCTCATTACGCTTATCTTACGATAATAATAAAATCAGCAATTTATATAAATTTCAAATCTTTGTATAAATCATGGAAAAAACTCGAAATATTCCTATTTTTTAAAACCTAATTAAAAAATATTACCTACATTTATTGAACTTGTCTTTAAATTTTCAAACTTGATAATCTATTCATTTCTTAAAAGATATGATTAGGTGATCAAACATTTGCACAGTATTATAAAAGAAAATATTACTATTAACAATTTATATGATAGATTTGATATTATTTAATTCAACTACCACAAATGGACGGAGAGAATAAGGATAATCAGCCACACAAGGACAATCAACATCCAGATAAGACCTAACAAAAAGCTACATAAGCTGAAATCACACAGACTGAAGACCAAACTTGCGAAGTGTAGAAATAAAAGATTGACGATGATACAGTTGTCAATCCATATTAAATATCGAACGCTGGCAATAAAGAAATCGACTATAATAAGATTTTAAATAAATTCGGTTGCGCTCCTGTCAACAAATAAGTTGTTGAAAGGATTGAGAAGCTAACTGGCAAGCCTGCTCATCATCTCATCAAGAGGCAGATTTTCTACGCACATAGAGACTTAGACATAATTTTGAACGCATTCGAAAAACACGAGTAATTACCATTTTAATTTAGGGATAAAACAGTACCGCCTTTCTATTTGTATACTGGTCGTGGACCCTCATCTGAGGCACTTCATCTTGGCCACATGCTTCCATTTGTTTTTAATAAATATCTACAAGATGTTTTCAATGTCCCTCTTGTTATCCAGATTTCAGATGACGAAAAGTACTTCTGGAAAGAAGGAGATTTGGAAGAGTTCCAAAGCATGGCTATTGAAAACATTAAGGATATCGTAGCTTTGGGCTATGACCCAGAGAAGACGTTTATCTTCATTGACTCACAGTATATGGGTACAATGTATCCCAACGTCATGAGAATGCAGAAGCATATTAATCTAAGCACACTCAAGGCTATTTTTGGTCTTGATTTTGCTGATTGCTGTGGTAAAACTGCTTATCCAGCTGTGCAAGCTGCTCCATGCCTATCATCAAGTTTTCCTCACATTTTCGGAAAGAAGAATTTACCTTGCCTCATCCCTTGCGGTATTGATCAAGATCCGTATTTTAGAATGACCCGAGATGTTTGTAATCGAATTAAAGCACCCAAGCCTGCAGGATTTTACTCGAAATTTTTCCCCTCATTGCAAGGCTTCGGTACAAAAATGTCAGCATCTATTCCCAGTTCAGGCATTTTCATGACAGACACACCCAAATAAATATAAAAGAAAATCAACAAATTCGCCTTCAGCGGAGGGCGTGCTACTAAGTAAGAACAATAAAAATACGGAGCGGATTTATCGATCGATATTCCTTACCACTATCTAGTATTCTTCTTAGAAGATGACGCAGAACTCGCCAAAATTGCCGAATAATATGGATCAGGAAGGATGTTATCAGGGCAGATCAAGAAAATATTAATAGGAGTGCTTCAAAAATTTGTAGCAGAACACCAATAAAGAAGAAAGAAAGTCACCGACGAGGATGTCAAGAAGTTCTTATCAACCCATGAGCGAAAATTCGCCTAAAATTGATTGCATATATTGTTAAGATTATCAATAAGTTTAATTACAGTAATATTATTAAGTTCAGAAAATGTGAGGAAGAATTGTCCGATGTTTTGCAACATTGAAAAGAATTGTTCTTTTGAAACAACTCGTTTGTTGTTTAAAACTTCCACATCGCACCATAGTATCTTAATTTTCTTGTTTGTCTTGTTTACTGGCTTTATCATATTTTTCAAGTTTGCTTCGTTTAAATAAATCCTTAGCCAATATTTTCCTCTTAATGATAGTCCTAAGTCTTTATTGCTCTTCACCATAGTCTTGCACATATACTAAAGGTCGCATCTTCTCTTCAGACCTCTGCTTACTGAGATACAAGTCCTAAACTGTGCGATGGTGCGCTTGTGTATGAATTTGCTGCAGATGCGGATGATAGGCCTGGTCATCAGGAATAATAGTGTTAATATGCCGTAACTTTAATGGCATGGATTTCATGTCCTATTTATTGCTTTCTCGCTGCTCTATGTTCTACAGTGATTGCTTCTTTAACTATTGTAAGTGCTGCTTTAAACTTTACCTTGTTGCTTATCTAATACTGTTAGGACTGCTCGCTTCTGTACGCGTTTTCTTGCTCTTGTGTTAAATATGTTTGTTCCTAGATTTTGTATGTTTTAATGGAGAGTATAGCCACTGTCTAGCATCTGGATCGTCCTGCTATCCAATCGTAAGCAATTAAACTTTGGCTGCATTTTCTTTCTCTCTTAAGTAGGTCAGTCTCATGGCAATAAGATTTACGAATATAAATTTATCTCGATTAATACTACTATGGACTACGATAATAAACTAACCAATTCAATTAGATGTACATTATAAATTTAGTCAGTAATATTTGACTATGATAAATACAGTAAATAATTTATAAATGAAAAGATAAATTTGAACATAGGAGTATTGATGCCATCCTCAAACTCTCCACCGCGTTTGCATCTCCACAATGCAAGTAAGAAAAAGAGACAGTGTACTTCCCGTAGTAGTAAAAATAATCGATATTATTCGCCTGACTATGCTAATCATGGATTGTCATCCCCATGGCGAGCTCAACATACTGAAAATCTTAATTATAACATGATGGGTGGTCGTAAAGTGTATCCTCGTGGATATTTCTAGTAATTGCCTTTACCGAATGATTATTTAGATTATGAGCCAACACATTATAATACTGGATTTGAGTTACCCAGTCCGCAGCAGTTTAGTAGTTATAATTGGAAAGCAGCATAGACTGACCGAATAAATATATAAAGATAGCCCTTCTCTGTCTATGACAGTAAAGGATATAAATAACCATACACAAACTAAACATAGAGATACAAATATTCGTAATATAATAAGTCAAATAGAAACAATAATCAAATGAGGAATGAACAGAGGCATAATTATGATAACAGGCAGGATTATAATAATTATCAGCAACACAACAGTAGAAATCAATATTATGAATATTAAGATCGTCATTATTTTGACCTATAAAATAAAAGGAGAGGAAATAGGTTTTAGTAACAAAATTAATTACAAAATTATAAATGGAATGAAAATGACAACTATAATAACTATAATAGTAATGAAATTAATAATAGTAACAATAACAATAACAATGGCATGCATAATAAGAATAACACTAACAGTAATAATCGTGTTAATAATAATAATACTAATAATAGACATGAAGTAGTACCATAAATTAATAGTAACCGCCTAAAACCACAACCGCTACCTTCAACCCCGATAATATTATAATAATCCCAACCATCACATTAATTTTCTTCTTCACATTCGACCTTCATCCATAGAGCAGACCATAATTCATAGTTATCCAATATTTCCCACAAACAATAACAATAACAGTAAGGTAATAAGAAAACATTTAGTTAAGCTATACTTGATTAACTAATGGGAGACACTGAGCACAAAAAGTATCAGGAAAAATATAATAGTGATCATAAATATCAATAAGTTATTATTGGCAAAATATAAAAAACTGTACATAATACTCACAATAATTAACTTATTATTAAACAGTAGTAATAAAGGAAGAAGAAATAACAGCTGATTATACAACAGAATAAATAAAAATTATAACATAATAAACAAAATAGTAATCATATTTAAAACAATTATAATAGAAATAAGCCAAAATTACAAATAACAACACTGCCTTCAATAACACAATAACCACAAATACAACAGGTAGCCCCATTATCACCAACACTAGTGCGTCCTTCAAAACACTTGAGTACTCAGCCGACACTATCTTTAGCCGTAAGTCGATCATCATAGAATTTCGCTAATATTTCTTCAACATCGCCAACCAATATGCAAAACAATAAAGGATATAATTTACGAAGCTCAACTGCTCAGACTGTAGACCAATCAATCCTGCATAGGCACCAAGCCAACACCCAAACCCAGGATAACTCACAAAGCCAGCTCATTATATTCTAGAAATTAGTGCAAAATGTTATGGATGACCGGGATTTTAGGACACGTATCAATAACAAAATGGATTAATTTAGTCAAATTAAAGTCTAATTTGATTAAATTCAGCCAGTTCAACTCAATGAACTCATTTAAACTAAATGTCATTATTATATTCATTATAGAAAAGTATGTCAGATAATCAGAATAGTTTCTCAGTCGCATGAATAGAATTATTGGTGATGCTGATATTTAAAGAAGGACAAGGCAAGTTTCATTTGATGCACGATCAAGAGCTCAATCAAACTCATCGAATGTATCAGTCTCAATGCAGCGTCATCTACCACACCCAGTATTAGTAAAGCAGGTTGTTCCTTAAGGTCAAACAATGACCCACGTGAGATCGCAGCCTAGTTTTTCATTTCCAAATAGTCAGCAATCAATAAGTACAATAAAGCCATAGACAGCACAGTATATCGCTGGCCCACCAAATGCCATACCTCAAATCCAAGTACACTCTCCGCCAAGCTATCCTCCCCGTTTAACTGCTCCTCAAATACAACAAAACAGCAATCCCTTAATATTGAACCCATACCAAAATGTAAATATGACTGCTTTACCAAGACCAGTTCAGTTTGGGAATCAGTTCGGGTTGCTTGCTCCCCCCTCTCCTATGCAGGTAGCCCAGCAGGTATCATACCAACGCACCAGCACAGTCAGAGATAGAAGTAATGCTCACAATTGAGATATCACTATTTGGGAAATTTTACCACCGCATTCACTATACTATAAGCCAAATATTAATTAAATATGTACATTAATTGAGTATATGCATAATTATGATATTTGCTGACTATAACAAATTACTATAAAAACCAGTAACATTTTACCGTATTTCACAATTACTCACCATCATCAGCCTTATATATATATATATAATACAGTATTAAATGTCACTGAGAATTGCAATCAGCTTATTCTTCCTAATAACTTTGGCACACTCGCTCTGTCTCAATCAGTTATAAGTAGATGGAAAGTGCACATAATGCATCGCAACCGAGGTACTCATCAGCGGCTTCTGTTCTGCTAAACTGAGAGGGTGTATGCGCTATGCCATTGGACCCATCTGCATATAGTGCCAGTTTGGGTATATACTTAATAGAACTACTTGTGTACGCTAAGCAGAATTTAACAATAATACTAATTTGACTAATATTCCGCCTGTTGTGATCAGTAACCCTACGCTCACATTGGAAGATATCAGAAATAAAATAGGTGAACAATTCGGGGCCTATGCTGGATAGGCTAACACTTATTTTACGGATAAGTACCCTTAAGCAAATAAAAGCAGGATTGTTAACGTTGACCGACTATAAACCAAAAAAGGTGTTTTCATTTCGCTTGACTATTAAGGCCCTGCTGGCAGTAAGTACCAGGCTATTGCTTTTGTTAATAACTCAGGCTCAGTCAAGGAGTGGAGCTTCGGGACCCAGAATACTGTTAAGAATGACCCTATTACAGCGAATAACTCTATCAGCGCAGTGCTTGGAGATAAACTAAAAGATAATTTATTATATCAGATGAATCAATAAGGAGATATTTACATCTTCGATTACATGAATTCTAAATTTGATATAACTCGAGTTATTGTTAATAAAGGAGATATTGGTTCAACCAGTTTATCTACAAAACTTAGAACTAAGATAATGAGTCTCGCAGACTTAGTTCAATAAATGTTAGTGATTGGTCAATATCCAAATTTAAAAGATCTTAAAATAACTCAAGTTCAAAAATACGACGATTATCAGGTAATATCTTTCAGCCCCACGTTATCCGTAAGTTTCAAATTCAGCAACTACAATTTCAACATAAATAAGCCTTTAGACAGCACACCAGCTACATCAGTTGGTTACACAAATTTCACCAATTACACTGACTCTCGACTCATTGCTGCTATTGAGTTTATCGCTAAGTAGTTCCCTTAAGTTATTGGATCGCAATTGGTTCGAGTGCAGTCACAAGTTAATAATGGCATTAATTTTTTGATTAATCTTAAAAAATCAATACAAGGAACTGCATTCTATGACTAATACTAATTCAGGATAGCATATAAGATAGACAAATCAATCCAAGTGATATAAGCAAAGAAAAATGCTAAAATACTATATAGTTCAAACTACAACTACAACATGGATACTCAATTCTTCTGGTCATACAAATCAATGTAACAGCAGACAAACATCATAAACATTCCACCCATTGATTCAGTAACCATGAAGAACTCAAGCATTAAAGTGTACTATCAAGTGTTCTACTCTGCTAATTAATACTCGGAATTTTAGTACTATCCTGATAAGAATCATACTATTGTGCTATCGTATACTGTCGATGGAGAGAATTTGTTGGATTCTTTAATTAATGTTAAACCATTGGCGTAAAGAAGAACGCCGTAAGTGTTATTAGCATTTATTCAGGGTCAAGATTCTCGAATTACTACTAATGCTAAAATAAAAGACATCATTGTAAATTTGCCTACATACAACATCATCGCAGCTACAAGCACAGGCACATACATGGCAGTAGTATAAGACAACGGTGGCTCCATGAACTTAGTGCAGCTGACAACAGTCTCAAATCTAACTTGCTTTACTATGCAGGTATAACAAGTACAGGTGAATTCCTCAATAAAAGCAATCGACAACTTCTTAAAAACAAACTATCCGTTAACCGACTTCAATTTACAAATGGTGCAGATTAATGTGCCTTCCACTACCACTGTGGGATACCGGTTGCTGTATACCAACCCCAAGCTTAAGCAAGTTTAGATTTACTTGGAGGAAAATAATGGCACTGCTAGTGTTACCAAGGCATCGTTTACTAATTATGGGTATTCTGTTACTGATGTTGATATTACAAATCCTGATGTCGCCAAGATTATCAACTATATCAAGGCTAATAATTTTGCTGGGAATAAATTGCCCTTCTTTGTATAAACCAATGGTAATATTGTGAAGGCTTACTATGATGACGGTAAGAGTGTGACTGAAATATTATATGATAAATCTGCAGACAAAATTACCACAAATATAGCATACACTCGAAATTATTTACTAGTTCCTGATGGATTTTCAGCAGATACTTTACTACTTCCAGGCAGTCCTTCATCGACATAAAATGCCACAATAACTAAAATAATGCAGGAAGCTCTCAAAAAATACTCAATAGTATTACAGGATGCCAGCATATAATACGTGGATCGTAAGAGCTCAACTAGCTACCTTTTCATGTACAAGAATATCTACGGGTACCTTCGTCTGGATGCCACTATAGATGCAGTGAGTAAAGCAATCACATTTGGTCGACTGGTTATTACTGGGTACAAAACAGGTGATTTCTCCAACTGTCAGAGATACCAGGTGCCTAGCTCACTGTCTTCTAATTCTGTCAATAAATGTTTAAGCTGTGATAAAAATATATAAGTAGAATTTCAAGGCGGTTGTCATAAGATATTGGATGGCTGCTTGATACAAGCAGGACCTATCTGTGTTAAATGCAATGCTGACTATGTTAAATCTGCGTATAAGTGCTATCGGGAGTGCTCTTTTTTCTTCAAGTGAGCATTAATCTTATATGAGTCTTTACTCTTGTTAAAACAGAATGATTTTCGTACCATATTTTTGTTCATGTTTCATTAACATATATAATCTAACTAATATCTCTTGATTTATTAAATTGTTTTCTTCTTCAATATATTATACTATTTTGTAAATTGATAAATACTAAGTCTTTAACAAAATACTATGACTTCGATGACATAATTATCATATATTATACAAATGGTCATAAAAATATTTTGTCAACTAGGTTCAGCCCTCAAAAACACTGCATCCCGTCATAAGAAGAAACTGATCGCTGCAGCCATTATCGTGCTGGGTGCGCAAATTGTGAGACGTCGCATAAAAACACAGCAAATAATTTCAATAATAATGTTTCTCCTTAAGTTCTGGTCACGAGTGTTGGATTTGCTGCCTATTCCAGTAGATCCTGGCTATCGTCATATTTAACCATTCAAATGCGTAAAAAGTAGTGAGTTACCTGAATTGGCCAATTTAATCGATCTCAAACTTTTGTTCACTAAGATCAAAGTAATATGTAGCTTAACTTTAGAATAAATAAGAAGGTGCATTGAACTAACTTAAAAGTAGCGTATTTTCTGCTGTAATGCTCAACATTGTTTTGTATAAAGTGAACATTATTTACGATACTATATAAAGAAAATATGCAGCTGACTTTGTTGATTTGGGGTCAGCTACAGAATTCGAGCAAGCTATCAATCTTCTTAAGATAGAGTTTATCAAAAACCTCACCAAATTTAGACATCTGATTGCTTCGTGGCTAGGATAGGAGTTTTAAAAACTAAGTCTTAATTAAATGGTTGATTCAAAAACAATAGCACAGATGTTCACAGGCTTCATGGAAAAATTATTTGCCGATAGCATCGACATAAGTGAGAAAGTTTTAGTTCGTAAAACGCACCTATCACAGACTAAATAGTACAAAATAGCAGATAATTATTTCCGCACAACAAAAGAATACGTATAATAGAAGCCGAAGAAATTGTCAAAAGCATTAAAATTCATTTTGGCACCTCCTGCCTTATTAGTGAAATCTATATCATACTTACTTAAAGCACCTGAAGTAAAATTAACTTCTGAAAGATTTAGCCTGCACGAATGCCTGTATATTCTACCGTTGAAGAAATTTAGTTACAGCCAAGCAAACTGGCCAGTAATTGAAGCCAAATACTTGTTCGATAAAGTTATCGAGGAGCTAACCAACGTGTTGTACTCTATTAATTTCAACATGTTGAGCCATAAATATGCTGAATTAATGCTGAAGACTTTTAACAACCGGGTAGGAATTTATTTCATGAGAAGAGCCAAATGTGAGAAGAAAAAAGTTATGGAACTGTTACCTATTTTTTATAAAATTATGCAGGAGGAGCTAGTTATTAATGAGAATCAGAAGGACTTCTATGAGCACGAACTTATCAATGCATTCAAAGATACGAAGATAAAACACAAGGGAAACCAATCAGAAATATTGCCTGAGTTAAAATTGAGAAATTAAATTTTAATCGAAATATACCTACGAAATGAATTTGAACATGCTGAAAAAGATATGCAGGCTAAACTTTATAACGAAAGAGAAGGACTAACAATTGAACCAGTGGCTAGAAGTAGTCGCATATATGAGTAAAAAGATGAAGTACAAATGCTAATGAACATTTATGATAAAGCTGATGTGCAGAAAGAGAACCCCCGTGAGCAGCTTAGAATGATGAGAGAACTTGTATAATGATTCTGCAGATTTACTCAGTATACTAACATATGTTTAGATTATATAAATAGTATATGATAATTTAAATTATTTTAAATATAATAATAATAAAATGCAAGAGCAAGGACCAGCAATGAGTCAATAACAAACAAAACAGCAGTTAAAATAAGCTTACATTCAGTTCAATTTAGGCAAGTATGAGTAAGCATAACAAATATACACAAAAATTTTACAAACACAAGGTGTAACATTATAGGCTCAACTGGATGCCCTTAAAAACAGAGCATCATTATACACAGTAACAAAATAATTTACAAAATCAGCCTGTGACCTATAAAAATATATCTCTCTTACAAAATCAGCAGTGAGTCCGTAAATATACTGCATGTACTTGAACTCCTTAATAAAATCCCAGCAGTACGACAAAGCAAAATAAGTGGCACAAACTGCACTATAAATATACCCGTACCATAAGAAACTGCAGTAACTTTCCAAATTGGGTAAATAAAAGTAAATTACGTAAGATTAGGAGACTTATGTCTAACATATTTTTTAGAAATTGTGTATGCATCCCAAAATTAGAGAGTATTTGAAAGAGGAGTCATTTCTGACTAAAGTGGAAAGATTGATTAGAAATCCTGCACTTGGTAACCAGTTGCAGAAAATGGATCCTCGGATCATGGAGGTAAGCGAATTCATGCTCATGGCTGAAGAAGAAGCATGAACAAAATAGAAAATAATAGAATACTTCTATGAAAATGATCAATTATAATTTATTGTTTCTATATTTCGATTAGAGAAGGTATAGTGATCATAAAATGCATCATTTGTGTGTGCTGAACCACATTGAGTCCATATGCTTGGATTTAGTATACGTTGTTTATAGATTTTCCTTATTATTGCTGTTTTCCCAAGGTCCAACTTCTACTACCATAGTGTTATTCCCACGTATATGCTATTATGCTGCAAGTGAGAAATAGAAATTCGCAATATTTTAATAGTCAGCCACTAACTGCCCACAGATGTGATTCCTGGTACTGAGAGACCGCACTCTCTAAAATAACCCGTATTTCTGTTTAATATTCTTTGAACTTTGTATCCGTAAAAGATAATCCTCGCCTTGATGTGATAACCAACTCTGCTTACGCACACCGTTACGAGTGTATCCTTTCAAGTAACATATCATGTAATTTATTATGTCATTAAGCTATTATACCTGTTGTTGTTGTTGCTGAGTAGAAGTGTTGTTGGGAACAGGGGGTGGCATTTGGGGTTGACGCAATTTGCAGGTTTTGTTTAAATTACATATATTTGGGTCAAATGTTTATTCATTGCCTTTGCAAAATGATGACACTATATTATCTTTCTTAGTATTTACCAGACACCCGATTGATTAAGATCTACCTCTAGTTATATTTCGCTTCACAACATCTTGTTGTCTCTTTGTTTAAATAGACTCATCCTAATCTATTTGACCATAGCATGCTTGTACTGAGACATGATGAGACTATTTCCCATTTTTCATAAGGTTGATAATTTCATTAAGCACATATACTTATACTTTGAGCATGGCCGCGTGTTCATAGCTCGGCAAGCAACTTACATCCTATAATTGTTGTGAAATTTTTATCTATTAAAGTTTGGATACCAATGATTGCTTTTCAGTCTATAATTGACTGATCGCCTACTAACTATTAAGCAACTATTTATTTTTAGCTTAGATAGTTGATGATAATAACTATTTTTACTATTTTAGCTTTACACACTATTTTTACAGTTAATTTCTCAGTTATCCATCAAGTTGTTACCGCTTGATCATATTTTGTACTTCATTTTATAGCTGTTTAATTTGCTTCTGAGCTAATTCATGAGTCGATTATAATTTAGATATCATATTGTGCATATCTTAATTACTGCACTTGAGTTGATAGTTTTCCAGTCTGATCTCATATGTCTTATCAATTATTTGCTGTAATACTGCTCTATCTACTCCATTGTTGCTTTCTTGTTTAGCTTCTTTTTCTTTAATACACTCTTATTTCTATTTATATTACAAATATTATTTTTATTCTTATTACGAGTTTTATTTCTATTCTGCTTATATTGTTATTTACTTACTGTTTTTATGTTACTTAGCTGTCAGTTAGATAGTGTGCTGCATTGATGAAATAGTCTATTTCAATGATTATACTTAGATTGTCAATTGCATAGCATGTTCTCTGTATAATTTTTACTCTGCTGCCAACTTACGCGATAGATCGTCTACTTTCAATGTTTTATTCTATAATTAATATGTTAATCTTTAGATTTATTATTTATATTGTTATTTGATACTGTTTATTTCATTCTCATATTGTTATTTAATATTATTGATTGACTGCATATATTATTGTTATTTTTGTATATGTGTATTAACTTTATTACTAATAACTTCCTTCAACATATTAATTTACTTCTCAAACTGTTATACTATTTTACTACTCCGCTAATTATTTTAATGTAATTTGATTTTGTCTTGTTATAGTCCGTGTATTCTAGTCTTACACTCCTGCATAGTTTGCTAACTTTCCTTAAGAAACAAGCTATATCTATGTACCATATTGTTATTTCTGTGGGCAAGTTATTTATATTTATTGAGTAAAGTATTGAAACTACTACGGACTGACTCTCTTATTGTTTATACTGTATTACTTAGCTATTATTATTATATATTAGCGAGTAATCTAATGGGAGATTGACTTATCTCTGATTGCTATTATGAATAGTTATTTATTTATGACATATTTTATGTATGTGTTGTCTGCATGCTTAATTAGAATATCTGACTAGCTACATTTATAATTTGCTGCTATTTTTACATAATCATTGACAGCTCACTTCGTTTTAAATTAAACTAATCAAAATCTGCTTGTAAATCAGCTAATATGATACCTGCATTTTATTACTTCTTTTTTAAATCTGATGCTATTATTTACATTACTTATGCAATTTAATTACGCATATTTGCAATTTAAGTATTTTTAGCCTATAACTGATATTAGTAACCTTCAATTTTAGACTGTAACACTGATAATTTGCGGTTACTATTTAATATTGCTGATGTTTTATTCTCTATTTATGATGATAGACTTGTTATAATGTGAGACTGTTATTTATTTTTATGGGTTAGTAATTCTAATTTTTACTACAATTCTTATACTGCGCATTTCTTTTAATTAATACACTTTTACAGTTATATATTGTGATAATTCTTGATATTATCAATTTCTAGTTTATGCTTGTGATCTTTACTTACAATAGACTCCTCATAATGCTCACACATGTTCACAAACTGCTCTATAACAGTCATCACCATTTAGATGTTACATTATTGATTATTGTCTATCAATGACCACTATATAGATATTCCTGCAGTTTGTATCATTTAGTTAATTATTTTGCTCATACTTTTTTGCACTTCGTTATTAATTCTGTCATCGATGTCTACAATTATTGCCTATTTATTAAATTGTTTGTCCAAGTTCTGTAGAATCGTGTGCTATTCAACGCTGGTCATTAGTGGTATAGTTGAGCTTTTATACAATAAGTTATTATTAAAATATTCAAACTTAACTGATTATCATATATTACACAATTTATTAATCATATTGAACACCAAGATAAATTATGATTAACTGATGTAATGTTGGATGTATGTATAAATTTTTTCATATGAGGCAGTTGCATAAGTTATAAATTAGAAGTATATAATTATTGTATGTCTTTCTAAAACAATAACGAAAACTATGTCAGTATGAGTCTGCGTACCGTCGCTAATAGCCGCCGTGCCTTTCTCGACAACAAAATCAACAGCCTGGATGTGTCTGATATCGAAGGAGCAAGACCTCGCTTTATTGAGAAACCCAGACATATCCGCGAAGTACTCAACAACCGCAACGACGATATATAAAAAAGCAGCCCTAATGTCATAATTCCAAAAACCGTAAACAAGCCTGATCGACAGCTTATGGTCGATGATATCCAAGGATCGCGTACCAAAGTGAACAAATTTACAACAACACGCAAAACTAACCCATTGGTGCCTGTTTACCAGTTACCAGTTGTAGAGTACATGCCTTTTCCATAGCCTAAGTATATTCGCGATAATATGCAAGTTGATGTAATAATATTTTAATAAAGGATATTTAAGGAACTAGGACAAAAGAAACTTATGCCTTGAAACTAGAACGTGCAGGCAAAGTACAGGAAAAAGATCAAACACCTTTATAAACCAAGCACAAATTAGTGCCAAGAAAGGATAATTTCCTATTCGATGTGAAAGATATCAATAACTATGAAAAACCTAATCGAGGGGATCGTTCCACTAACCCACTATAGCCAGTTTATAAAATACCAACATCCAAAGACGATATACTCGGTGGTGGCAGATCCACATAGATGGGATTTATCTAAAAAAGCAAACCGTCAGTACCCAAATAAAGACGAAATATAACAGAATATAATAATCTGTTAGTGCAAGATATTCCTGGCGCAGTGGTTAAACCATAACGCAAACTTATAACCAGCAAGGCAGAATAAATTATTGAAACTAAAGTTGGCAGTTTAAAGAGAGGGATTTCTACTAAACGAGCAACAAATCCATTGCAGCCTGATTATCCTTATATTGGAGCAGCTTAAATTAAGAATGCAAGCTTTAGCAGACCTAAAACAGCAGCTCAAAGGCTTGATGCATTCATATCCAATTTTTGAAATTTTCACAATTCAATACACAAACAAAAATATTATGCGTATCACTGTTTGAGAGGGTTGCCCTTGTACACTATTTTCTTCATATCGTGTTATTATGGTATAAATCTGCGACTGGGCAATACTATGACAAGATATCCTTAATCTTTATTGAGATCCTATGCTTTAACTTGAGTATTAAACTCAATAACCGTTCCTTAGACAGCCGCAACAATCTTAACAGTTTCTCCATTAGTGCACCCAATTTTGGCAACATAAGTGTTCGGTTTAACTCTGACTCCACCTTCTACAATATGATAAATTAAATATATTACTTTTTTTCTTGCCCTTAACTTAGACAGGCTCCAACAGAAACTACACTGAAATGGGAGCACTAGGTAAAGTATCAAGTTTAGGCCTGATCATAAACAGACCATTAGAATGCAAGTGCACATATTCATGTTTAAGGGTTTAATATGATGTGTAGTATCGTTGAATATATGTGTAATATAGAGATAGGTGGTTTAGGGATTTCACTTAAAATTATTATTACGGTTTGTCGGCTTAGGCATTATTGTTTAGGATTGGCTATTGTTGCACCTATTCTATCATCTTATTATAATATATATGTATATTGTATATTCAATATAATAATGTGAGTAATTACACTTGTTTGGCCTAATCACTGGAATAAATTTATTACATAGGCATTTTGTTATATTTTGCTATTCTGTACTCATAAACATAGACATGATAAACCCATAGACTTTACTAAAGAAATTACGAGTAAATTTAAGAAATGACCCACTATAAAACGCATCAAGACTGTCCCAGTTGAAGCTATCTAAACAAATATATAAGTACAATATATGCAATGCAGTAACCGGAGTATCAGAGAAATCGGTCGATTCATTAGAGAAGCTGAGTCTATATTACAAAAGTCGAGGCAAGGTGATGACAGGCGAGTTGTTACTTAACATCAGGAAAAGCAGACTAAAGGCAGGTACGACGAAAACGAACTTATAGAACACGATTATTAATTTCAGTCTGTGAAAAGCAAATATTTAGTTGATTATGATCGAGTCAGCGCAATTGTGACCAGAAGGTAAGATGATAAAAGTCAGCGAGCTATGTCAAATCTGAAGACGAGACTGCCTGGTTTGCAAGA
>APMI01001827.1_pt1 | contig 17491 bp, 16 predicted proteins | sample 667938 | NCBI WGS metagenome assembly APMI01 (sample SAMN01084076, study PRJNA167559) | wastewater metagenome | biome: Wastewater | place: Denmark: Ejby Moelle, Odense | collected 2011-11-28 | reverse complement strand
GTCGGCGGCCGCAGCGGGGAGCGCGCCTCGCCAAAGGTGCCCAGCGGGACGCGAACTTTTACGCCCGGCTGTTGAATGACCGGCACATCCTGCGGTTCAAGGCTGAGCGAGAACGCTTCAGTGCCCTGCTTTTCAGCCACCAGATTCACGAAGATCTGGAGCATGTGAACCGTCTTGCCCGTCTCGGCGGGCACTTCGTCATGCACCACTCCGCGACCAGCGGCGGTCCAGTGAAGGCCACCCGGCCGGATAAGGTTTCGTGTGCCCAGCGAATCCCGGTTCTGGATTCCCGTATCCGAATCGAGAAACAGATAGGACACCGCGGAGAAGCCGGCGTGGGGATGAGTCTGGAAGGTGGGCATACTCATCCACGCGTGATCGACGCCCAGAAAGGGGTCAATTGGCTTGGCCATCGCGCCGCCACGAAGCGCAAAGGCACGAAATCCGCTGCCGATGTTCATGTGCTCCAAATGGGCAATTTCACGCATGACGGTCTTCCTCAGCTGGCCTTCGCGCCGCCGGCGAACGGATAATCCGTGTAGCCCTCGGCGCCCGGCGAATAGAAAGTGTTCTTGTCCGGAGCATTGAGGGGCGCACCCTGGCGGAAGCGCTCCGGCAGATCCGGATTCGCCAGAAAAGCGCCGCCGAACACCGTCCCGTCGGCACGACCGTCGGCCAGCACGGCCTCGGCGCCGGTCTGGTCAAGGCCACCGCCGATCAGGTAGGCGCCCTTGAAGAGCGGACGCAGGAGGGCGTGGTAGTCGGCCTTGGCGCCGAACAGCGCCACGTGCAGGTAAGCCAGCTCGAGGCCACGCAGCTGCTCGACCAGATAGGTGTAGGTTTCCTGGGGATTGGCATCGGTGATGTCGTTGAAGCCCATCTCCGGCGAAATCTTGATCCCGACGCGATCCCCGCCGGCCTCCGCAACCATCGCGGCCAGCACCTCCAGCACGAAGCGGGCGCGATTCTCCACCGAGCCGCCGTATTGATCCTGGCGCTGGTTGCTGCCGGACGACAGGAACTGCTCGGGCAGGTAGCCCGACGCGGTGTGCAGTTCCACGCCATCGAAACCGGCGGCCAGCGCACGGCGGGTGGCGAGGCGGTAGTCGTCGATCACGCCGGCGATCTCGTCCAGGCTGAGTTCACGCGGGGTGACGAAATCCTGCAAGCCGCTGGCCGTCCAGGTCTGGCCCGCCGGCTTGATCGCGGAAGGTGCCACGGGCTGGGCGTCGTTCGGCAGCAGCGACGGATGGGAGATGCGGCCACAGTGCATCAGCTGCATGAAGATCCGGCCGCCCTTGGCGTGAACCGCCTCCGTCACCTTCTTCCAGGCCGCCACTTGGGCATCGGTCTCGACCCCCGGCGTGCGCACGTAGCCCTTGCCCATCGCCGACGGGAAGACGCCCTCGGTGATGATCAGCCCGGCGCTGGCGCGCTGGCTGTAATACGTGGCGACCAGGTCGCTCGGAACGCCGTCGTCGCTCGAACGCGAACGGGTCATTGGCGCCATGATCAGGCGGTTTTGCAGCGTCAGGCGACCGACACGGACGGGAGTGAAGAGCTGGCTCATGGGGTGATCCTCGATGAAGTTGGGGTGGAGGCATCATCGACCAATGATGTTTTGCGATAAAGTAGGGAAAATCGAAATGATTGATCCGCCAATGGAGCAATGTACGTGGAACTCTTGAACGACATGGCCTTGTTCGTCGAGGTGGTGAAGGCGAAGGGCTTTCGGCACGCGGCCGAAGCGGTCGGGATACCCAACTCGACGGTGTCCCGCCGGATCAGCAATCTGGAAAAAGCCATCGGGCTGCGGCTGCTGCACCGCACGACCCGCCGGATCGAGCTGACCGAGGCGGGCCAGATCTACTTCGAGCGCTGCAAACGCATCGTCGATGAAGCCCGGCTGGCGCACGAGCAACTGGGGGAGCTGCTGGCCCAGCCGAGCGGCGTGCTGCGCGCCTCGCTGCCAGTGGATTTCGCGAACATCTACCTGGCACCGCTGATCGCTGAGTTCGCGCGCCTCTATCCCGGCATCAGCTTCGAGTTCGACCTGACCCCGCGGGTGGTCGATCTGGTTGCCGAACCCTTTGATGTCGCCATCCGCATGGGCAGGCAGCCGGACTCGAACCTGGTTGCCCGGCAACTGGCGAACCTGAGCTGCCACCTGTACGCCTCGCCGCGCTACGTCGAGCAGTTTGGCGAGCCGCAGAATCCGGCCGAACTGGCAAAGCACGAGTGCATCGGCTTTCGCTCGGGCAAGGCCAATGCGTGGATGCTGCACCGGGGGGAAGAATCGCTGGAGATCGCGATTGGCGGGCGGTTCCAGCTCAACAGCGTCGGCCTGATCCGGCGCCTGGCGACGCTCGACCAGGGCATCGCCTTGCTGCCCTCGGAGATCGTCGCCGAGGATGTCGCGCAGGGGCGATTGCGCCAGATCCTGCTGGAATGGGAAGGCCCGGCGACCCCGGTCTATGCGATGACCGAAACGCGCCTGCTACCAGCCAAGACGCAGCGCTTTATCGAGTTCCTGCGGGAACGGCTCAGCGTCCATACCCGCGCATGAAGGTTTCCACAACGACGGTGATCCAGCGCTCGATCTGCTGCTGCGTGGGAGGACTGCCAGGATGGGTCAGGGACAGAAGCTGGGGTTCACTGCGAACCATGTTGATGAATACCCGCGCAGCTTCGTCGTGGCTCAAGTCACCGAGGTCGACTTCGCTGGAGGCCACCGCGCTTGAGAAATGCTCAGCGACCATGGCGGTGATCACACTCGGACCCGCCAGATAGAAGCTCCGCGCCAGGGCCGGAAAGCGTGGCCCCTCTGAAACGACGATCCGGTGCAGAGCCAAACCAGATGGAGACAGAACGATGGCCAGATAGGCACGCGCCAGGGCCGTCAAGGTCTCCTTGAGTTTGCCCGGACTGAACTTGATGGCCCGAACCGTCTCCGCGAAGGACCTGCACTCTGCCTCGACGACCGCTACGAACAGATCCTCTTTGTTCTTGTAGTGGGCATAAACCGTTGATTTTGAGACTGCCGCCTCCCGCTGAATCATGTCGGTAGTCGCGCTGCTGAACCCATGTGCGAGGAAGATATTCCGTGCGGCACGCAAGACGATGTAGGCCTTGGCGCCCGGCTCTCCCTCGGTGGGAGGTACGTAGTTTCGAGCCACGAGCGTGTGTTCCATGGTTAATAATTCTGATAGTCGCTTTGACATCTGAGATATCAATGATTATAGTTTAGTACCGAGCGGTACGGTACAGTTCGTTTTCGAGATTCGGCTCCTGCAAAACAGAAGATGCCCAAATGTCGTCACGGGCTTTTTTTTGCCACCAAATCGAACCGAGCGGTACGGTACGAAGGCAACCCTTTCAGGATATTGAAATGAAGATCCATGCCCGGAAGCTTCTCGCTCCAAATGGCCTACGTGGCGCATTAGGAATGGTTGCGTGCATCACCACGCTCGCCGGTTGCTCACTCGGGCCAGATTTTCTCCGGCCAGACAGCGGGCTTCCCGACGCAAAGTTACAGCCGAGGTCTGACTACACCGATCGCGACACCACTTCTGAATCCTCGGCGCCTGTGCAGTGGTGGGACCTGTTCAACGACGCGATGCTGACAGAGCTTGAGACGAAGGCGCTGCGCGCAAACCTCGATCTTCAGGTGGCAACGAGCCGGATCGAGCAAAGTCGGGCCCAGCTCGGCATCGCAGCGTCGGACTTGCTTCCCAACGTCTCCGCGGGTGCAAGTCTTGCACGCGAAGCGCTCAGCGAACACGGAAAATTTGCCGCCTTGGGCGCACCGACGACTCCGTCAAATTTCTATCAAATTGGCTTCGACGCCAGCTGGGAGCTTGATGTGTGGGGTCGGGCACGTCGCGTGCGCGAAGGTGCAGCCGCCACGCTGGACGCGAGTGTCTACGAACGGGAGTCTGCACGTGTCATCCTGGCGGCCGAGGTCGCTCGGACTTACCTCCAGTTGCGCGGGACGCAGGCTCAACTGGACATCGTGAACCAGAACAAGGCGATTGCTGAACGCAGCCTCGCGCTGGTGGAAAGCCGGGAGCGCAACGGTGTCGCGACTCGATTCGAGACAGCCTCTGCACGCGCACAACTGGCGCTGGTGAGCGCCTCGATTCCTGAGCAAACCCAGCATCGCAATGCGCTGATGAATGCACTGGCATTGCTTTTGGGCGAGGAGCCACGCGCGCTGGACGCCCGCCTGGGGCAGGCCATGCCCCTGCCCGGACTCCCGGCCAGCGTGCCAGTCGGCGTCCCATCGGAACTGGCCCGTCGGCGACCCGACATTCTGCGCGCAGAAGCCCAGCTCCATGCTGCAACCGCCAGCATTGGCGTGGCAAAGGCGGACTTCTACCCCCGGATCGGACTCAAGGGACGCGTTGGAGTGGAGGCTTTCGAGCGCAGCGATCTGAGTAGCTGGGACTCGCGCTTTTTTTCCGTAGGGCCAACGATCTACCTCCCCATCTTCCAAGGCGGGCAATTGGTGCAGCGCCTCGTACTAAATGAGGCGCGGCAGAAAGCCGCGGCGCTGGTCTACCGGCAAACAGTGCTTCAGGCATGGCATGAAGTGGATAACGCCCTCGATGCATGGGCAGCGCATCAGCGCCAGCACGCGGAACTGACGGAATCCTATGAGCAAAACAAGCTGGCCTTGCGGGTTGCCGAGCGCGGCTATCGGGAAGGAGCCGCCGACTACCTGGGCGTGCTAACGGCGCAGCGCAGCCTGCTCGCCAGTCAAACGGGCCTGAATGCCAGTGCGACCAATGCAACCCTAGTGCTGGTCAATTTATACAAAGCCCTGGGTGGCGGGTGGTCAGCGTCCGAATCAATTGCTAATGCTCCCGACAAACAACTTGCTGCGGCTTTACCCTTCACCTTACGGGCAGAGGCTGGGCAATGAGTAACACTGCGACGCATGAGCATGCCCACGTGCACCACACGCCAGGCGCTCACTCTCCCCCGCCGAAACTCTCAAGGCAAGCCATCGCCGGGCTGACGGGCATCTTCGTTGCAGCCATGATGGCCGGCCTGAACAATCGGGTTGGCGCTCTGGGCCTGGCGGATGTCCGGGGCGCGTTGGGCTTTGGCCTGGACGATGCGTCATGGCTCAGCACCGCCTATACCGTGGGTGAGTTAATCGCCACGCCGTTTGCAACGTGGTTCGCCATCACGCTGTCGGTGCGACGCTTCCATCGATTGATGGTGACAACCTGTGCCGTCATCGCCGCGTTCCTGCCGTTCGTGCACGATCTGAATCTGCTGATCGGCCTGCGCTTCTTGCAAGGGATAAGCAGCGGCGCGTTGATTCCCATCCTGATGATGGCCGCACTGAAGTTTCTGCCGCCAAACATACGGCTGCACGGCCTCGCGCTCTATGCAATGACCGCCACGTTCGCGCCAAACCTCGCCATCTGGCTGGCTGGCCAATGGACAGACGGACTGGTCGAGTGGCGATTGATTTACTGGCAGATCATTCCGCTGTGCCTTCTCGCCGCCCTACTCTCCGGCTGGGGACTGCCGCGCGACAAGATCATGGCGGTACGCTTCCATGAGGCGAATTGGCTTGGAATGGCATTCGGGGTTACTGCGTTGAGCCTCATCGCAATCGCACTCGACCAAGGCGTTCGCCTGGACTGGTTCAACTCGCCCTTGATCACGGTATGTCTGGTGGTGGGCATCGTATTTCTAGCCATCTACCTCCTGACCGAGTGGTATCACCATGCGCCCTTTCTCAAGTTGCAACTCCTGGAGCGGCGTAACCTTTGGTTGGGCTCGAGCATCTTCGTCGCGCTGCTGGTCACTCTGATGTCGGGCGCACAGCTGCCAGCCAACTACCTTGGCGCAATCCAGGACTACCGCGCATTTCAGAGCGCGCCCATCGGGCTGTTGATCGCATTGCCACAACTGGTGCTGGGCTCAATCGTGGCCCTGGTTCTCTACCAGAAGTGGGCAGACGCACGCCACGTCTTCGCGCTTGGTCTCTCGCTGATTGCACTTGCGTGCTTCTCCGGAGCGCAACTGACGGCCGAGTGGAATCGAGAGCAATTTGTCGTCACTCAACTTCTTCAGGCCGTCGGACAGCCAATGGCCATCGTTTCGCAGCTGTTCCTGATGACGAGCGTCGTTCATCCAAACGAGGGGCCGTATTTTTCGGGGACGATCAATACCCTGCGGGTATTCGGCTCCCTCATCGGCGGCGCTGTCGTTGGACAGCTCCTCGCGGTGCGAGGCCGGTTCCATACCGAGATGCTGCTCGATCACGCTGCGCTTGTCGGCAACACGCTTCCAGAACTCGATCCATCGTTGTTGATGGCAACCATCGCTCAGCAATCGTTGGTGCTTTCGGTGGCTGATGCATACCAGGTACTAGGAGTCCTGGCGCTCGTGTTGATTCCGTTGGTTCTGCGACTCACCTACATACCAGCCCCCGATCTCGGCACTGCCCAGTTAGCCTCACCCCATTCACCTTCTACACACGGATAACTCACCATGGCATTGCCCAAGAAAGCGAAGATCACCATTGCTGTGATGCTACTTGCAGTGGCGCTCGGTGGCGGCCTCTACATGAATCACCCTGAGTCCAGCGCCTCAACCCAAACTACCGATGACGCCTATGTTCAAGCGGATTTCACCATGGTTGCGCCACAGGTCTCCGGCAACGTCGAGCGGATCCTGGTCGAAGACAATCAAGTGGTAAAAGCTGGAGACTTGCTTGTGACAATCGACAACCGCGACTTTGTCGTGGCCGTGGATGCCGCCAAGGCGCAAGTTGCCAGTGCCCTGGCCAGCATCAACAGTCTTCAGGCGCAGTTGGTCCGGCAAGAATCCACGATTCGTCAGGCACAGGCCTCGGTCGTGGCCGATGAAGCCAGCCTCAAACTGGCCCAGGAAAATCGAACGCGGTACCGCAATCTAGCTGCGGATGGTTCTGGCACCCTGCAAGCCTCGCAGCAAGCAGACGCGCAGCTGAGCATTCAACAGGCCAGCCTGGACAAGAATCGCGCAGGCCTTCTTGCCGCGAGGCAGCAGATGGACATCCTGCGGGCTGACATAGAAAAGGCCAACGCCGCACTCGCCCAGGCAAAGGCTGCCCAGGACGCGGCCGAACTGAAGCTGTCTTACACTCGGATCACGGCGCCCGTCGACGGCACGGTCGGCCAGAAATCAGTTCGAGTCGGGGGCTATGTCAGTGCCGGCAAGCCGTTACTCGCCGTCGTCCCCCTAGACGCGGTCTACATCACCGCAAATTTCAGGGAAACCCAGCTCGCGCACGTGCAAGCTGGCCAGACTGTCGAGGTGAAGGTGGATGCGCTCCCCGGCGAAATCCTCAAAGGAAAAGTCGAGAGCCTGAGTCCTGCCAGCGGCGTGAGCTACTCGGCAGTCGCGCCACACAACGCGACGGGGAATTTCACAAAGATCGTTCAACGCCTTCCGGTGCGCATCAGCATTGACCCCAACCAGCTGGCCGCGACCAAGTTACGAGTGGGAATGTCCGTTAGGCCGATAATCAGCATCAGGGAGTGACGATATATGCTTGACTACTCTCCGGCCTGAAGCGCCGGGGATTCTTTAACCCCCGCTGCGCTCCCGGTCGGAGTTCCTTCTGCAAGCCGAGAACGCGCGGCTCAAGAAGATGCTGGCCGAGCGGGATCTGGAGATCGACGTGATGAAGGAGATCGCGGCAAAAAAAAGGTGAGCACCTGCGTGCGCCGACCGCAGGTGCTTTACGCGGTGAAGCGAGGCGTTTCGCAGCGTCGGGCGTGCACATTGATGGGTGTGTCGCGCTCGGCGCCGGGCTATGTATCGCGGCTCGATGCGCGTGATCGTCCGCTGATTGGGGAAATGCGGCGCCTGGCAGCGCAGTACCCGCGCTACGGCTACCCTTCAAGGCCAGTGCAGTTAAGCTTAAGGGCGGCCATATTCAGTTCGGCGGCCAGCTGGTCAAGCTGTGGGATAGCTACGGACTGAGTGACTATGAGCTAGGGGCTGGCTCGTTTTCCGAAGACAGCCGCGGCCGCTGGTACTTCAACGTGACGGTCAAGATTGACCCCAAACCAAGCAAGGCGCCGGGCACTGTCGGCATTGACCTCGGCCTGAAGGACTTCCTGACGACGAGCGACGGCGACAAGGTGGAGGCGCAGCGCTTCTATCGCGCGCTCGAACCGGCTCTGGCAGTCGCTCAGCGGGCGAACAAGAAGCAGCGCGTGAAGGCCATTCACGCCAAAATCAAGAATCGACGCAAGGATGCCTTGCACAAGCTTAGCACCCGGCTTGTTAACGAATACGGGGCAATCTTCGTAGGCGATGTGAACGCCTCTGGCCTGGCGAAAACCAATCAAGCCAAGAGTGTGCTTGACGCCGGCTGGAGCACGTTCCGAACCATGTTGCAGTACAAAGGCGAATGCGCCGGCACCTGGTTTGAAGTAGTCAACGAGCGGTACACCACCCAAGCCTGTTCCGAGTGCGGTTCGCTCGGCGGCCAGAAAGGCCGGAAGGAACTTGGAATAAGGGACTGGACTTGTCTGCACTGCGGCGCCTATCACGCTAGGGACGTCAACGTAGCCAAGAACATTCTCGCGCGCGGGCTAGCGCGTCTTCCAGTTGCCGCAGTCGCTTGACCTCATCCGAGTTCATGGCGCCGAAGCGCTTGCGCCACGTGTAGATCGTCTGCTCGCTCACGCCGTGCTTCTTTGAAACCTCCGCGATCGGCGAGCGGTCGGCTTCCCGCAGGATCTTGACCATCTGTTCTTCTGTGAAACGGCTCTTGCGCATGACTTCCTCTTCTTCCTTGAAGCCATCCTCTCAAGTTTCAGATGGTCCGAAAAGCCTGGAGCAGGTCACGGGGTCGGCGGAACTAGAGGGCGAGACTTCGAGGGGGTTCGGGTTCCGACAGTTCGGGCTCTGCGAATTCGCATGGCTCCTAGGCCCGAGCCACGTCAAAAAGAGGGTTGCAGCCTAAACACCGGACGCGAACAGGGCAGCCACGCCTATCAGAAGGCAATCTGCGTCCTGGCCAGCCAAATCCGACAGGCGCGTGCAATCCAAAGCGATCATGCACGCTACGAAGGAGGTCGTTAAACGAGATAGACGCTTGTCTCGATGGCAGATCAGCGCACGGATTTGATCGATCAACATCTTTCGGAACGGTCACACAGCGCCATGCTGCACCAAACATGCTGGCTAGCGAGCGGACTGGCACGATGATGAGGGCCCCAAAGCTTTAGGAAGGCCGTTTGGGCGTGATTCCGGCGCGTTGATCGCTGGATAGCGGAAGCCGGCCTACACCCGCTCAGTCGGCTGGCCAGCGAGCTGATGAGCAACTCGCAGAACCGAATTTCACTCGTAATGGGTTAGCGATTGCGTGGTGCCAAAGTTGAAGATCCAGCCGTTCTCGCTAGCGGGCAGGACTGGCAATACGACAAACGACATCTTGTTCCGACGCGGCGACCTAGAGACACTCGTTTTGGCCAGTCGGCGGGACGGGGCTGGAGGACCGCTCACGCAGAAGGAGGCTGCCAAGGTGATCGGAAGCGACTCCATCGTGATCCCAGGGCTTTTGGCCGGTGGTTGGCTTAAGGCGGTGTCTGCTCGTGAAAGCAACCGCATTACTCAGGAGTCCGCGGAGTAGTTCGCGAAGTGCTATCTCGCGCTTGGCTGGCTGGCCAGGGAGCTGACGAGCAGCTCCAGGCGACTCATGGGGCCTTGCGAAAAAGGCGGCAACCTGCTGCTTACGATCGCCCTGAAACAGCCCTCGGAAGCGAATCCCACCCGAGCCGAGGTAACGGCCGCACGCGCCGAGGCTGGTCATCCAGCAGCCGAAGCGCTTCGCCGCTATCTGGGCGACCTCCAGGCCAACGGTGAGCAGATCCCCCTACGCACCAGCAAGCCGAATAAAGTCGCGATCGCCCGCGCCTGTGGCTTCGCACGAGACGTGCTCTACGACAATGTGTGCGCAATCGAGCAAATCAATACGCACTTCACTTCGCCCGCTGACATCCGCGCCAGCCAATAAAAGCGCCTCGCCTAAACGAAGGCTATGTTGCCTACAATTCTACTATTCTAAGAGCGTATATACACAGAAAATTTCTATAAAAAACAAGCTTAAATCAATGGATATTTCACCTCATTTATTTGCATTATTCATATTTTTTGTGACTGTACACGGCAAGTAAATTGACTGTAGACGGCAAAGATTTTGACTGTACACGGCAAGTCTTTCGACTGTACACGGCAAGTACCGCAGCTTGCCCCCAAAGAAATACAGCCCGTGCGCCAAGGAGTTTTTGAGTTCGATTGAAATTTAGTGTTTGCATCGGGTTCCGCTGTGGCTATACACAGTAATCCAACTTCACGGAGCCCGTGAAATGCCCTCAACTTCTCGACACAGCACGGCCACGCTCCAACTCGGTGTTCGCGTGCCCCGCACGCTTCATTCTGATTTTTTCGACGTCTGTCGGCAGATGGAGCTGCCGGCATCCGAAGCGCTTCGCACACTGATGACTAGCTTTGTGACGCTCTATCGAAAGCGGGACCAGGAGGTTGATCGTGGCGGGTAAACGAAACACAGCCTCGGAGCTCCGGGCGTTGTCAGCGGGCACTGCGCTGATTGCGCTGACTGCACCTGACGGTGAGCGCGATACGTTGCTTAAGGCTTCAACGGAGGTAGGCCGCTCGGCTGCACGAGCAGAACGAAATGCTCAGCGGTTTGCTTCAGCAGTGCTTCAGCTACCCGCGGAAGCTACTGGCGACGAGCTCTTCAAAGTCCGGCGTCGGCAGTCTGCCCGGCGCGGCGAAGACGTCTATCTGCCGAACTGGGCCGCGATCGCTCAAGGGTTGCCGAGCGCATTCTTGCGGTCAGCACTGTTCTCCACAGGACGCAGCATCCAGATGGACAACAACCGTGTCGTTGCGGGGGACGCTTCGCTTCGCGTTTCCGAGCTCGAGCTTGCGTCTTTCAACAACATCAAGGTCATTTACAGCGGTTACCCCCTCTGCCAGTTCGATCGGAGAGTCTACGCGGCAGCACTAGACTACTACCGTGAGCGCCCTCTTGCTCTTGACGATTGTGATCGCTACGTAAGCACGTCCTTTTTCGAGTTCTGCGGACGGCTGGACATCGCGTACAACGCAAATGTGCACAAAGCGGTGCGTGCCTCGCTGCTGCGTTTGAACTACGCACAGCTTCGGATGCGCGTAAAACGGATGAACTTGGATGTTCCGAAACTGCTCTCGGTAAGCTTCGAAGATGGCTTCGCGACGGGAGGCATGAAGGCGAGCGATCTACTTCTCCTGCGGGTAACAGAGCCGATCGCCGAGTTGTTCGGCCCTGGCGAATGGACCGCACTGGATCGGGAGGCTGTCGGATACGATGGGCTGCGAGGATGGCTTGCAAGCTTCTACGCGTCACATCAGGAGCCTCGCTGGCTATCGATAGAGAAGCTCAAAGAGCTTTCGGGCTATGAATCGCGGATGAACAACTTCAAGATCGGGCTACGCGAGGCGCTCGACAAACTGAAGAACGAGGACACGCCTTTGAGGTGTCGTGTTGCCTACTATCAGTTCTCGGAAGATGACAAGTTGCTCCGAGTCGTGCGGACAGAGTGGCCTGACACAACCGATGGCGCCTAACGGCAATTGGGTAAACGTGTTGGCAGGTCAAGTAACGAATCCTTGTAGGCAGTGGACGCCTTCTTCGATTCGGTGACTCAGCCGGGCAGGCCCTAGGTGTGCGTACATGCCACGGCTTTTGGCCACCTAGGGCTCCATCCGCCCGAGCCACCGAATCGAAGAAGAGCTTTAGTCCGCGGATCGCCGCATGGCGCGAGACCGGAGCGATGGATGCCCTGATCGACTAGGTGCAATTGATAATTGCGCAGACACTCGTTGCGGACTTTTCCGTTGAAGCTCTCGTCGGCGCCGTTCTGCCATGGCTTGCCTGGCTGCGAGAGCGCCATCTGCAAGCCCTCATAGGTCGCCCACTGGAGCAACCGCGTCGAGACGAACTCCGGACCGTTGTCCGAGCGCAATGCCTTCGGCGCACCTCGCTCGCTGATCAGGCGGCTCAGGACCTCGATGACGCGCTCCGAACGGATGCTGCCCGCCACATCGATCGCCAGCGCCTCTCGGGTGTGCTCATCGATCACCGTCAGCCATTTGAGCGGCTGCGTTCAGCGTCGGCGTTAAGGAACGCATAGTCCTTGCCTTGCAACCCAAAATTATATAACTTTGGCATCAGCTCAATCGAGCATGTTGACTGTTGTGTGCCGTGTAGTTGCCGATGCCCTTAGTAGGCAGGGGTTCTCTATTAGTGAACAGACTAATAGAGAAAATCGTGCAGTTTTCATCAAAAATCGCTGCAAGTTCACGAACTCATAGCCTTTGCGCAGCGTTTCCGCCCAGACTCGAGCTGAGTACGACACCAGCAGCCTCACCCCCTGAGCCAACCTCCGTTCTTGCTGAGCCGCCTACCCTGAGTAGAGCACTCCTGCCGTCTTCGCTGTTGGCTTCAGAGAGATCTCTTGCACCCCGAGCGCCCGCATCGCCTGCAAGAAGAACACGAACGAGAACGTCCCCCTGGACACCTTGTTCGCGATCGATCTCGTCGTTTCATCCACGCCCGACGCTTGAAGTAGCTTCGCCAGTTGCATGTACGTCACCCCTCGTCGATCAAGCTCAGATCGAAGAATCCCCTTCGCTTCTTGCGTCCAGTAAGCCTCCGACCGACGCACCACGGCTGGCTCTGACATCGACTACATACCTCCCAGCTAGCCTCATAAAGGAGACTTACATCTCACTTTCGAGATTCTACACAGGAGTACATGAGGGAGGCCCACTCATCGTTCCTATACCCCCAAACGGTACTTTTTTGAAATCAGAACTTGGCCTGCCCGAGGGCAGCGGCAGGCATCGATAGGGTAAGTGGGAATCCAGAACGATGAATCAGAAGTGGTCAGAAGCGAAAATCGAGCGGCTGGAACGCGAAGGCCGCGGCAAGGGAGCAGGTGCAGACTACAAGCCGTGGATCCAGATCGCAGACTTTTCGTCCAAGGGCAAGAGCCGTCGGCCCCACAGCCGGAAAACCGGTCGCGCGCATCACCTGCTGTCAGAAATCGAGTGGCACCTGTTTCTGATGCTGGAGTTCTCGCCACGCGTCCTCGACATTCGCGAGCAGTTTCCCCTGCCGAGAGCCGAGACGCTATCCCTGGCCGCAGCGCGCTCGATCAAGCATCCGATATACCCCGGAACACGTATCCCGACGGTCATGACCACCGACTTCTTGGTCGTCACCAACATCTCCGGCAAGAAATCCCTATCTGCATTCAGTTGTAAGGGTGAATCCGACTCTGCCGACGCATACACCCTTGAAAAACTAGAGCTTGAACGAGCTTACTTCGACAATCTCGGAATTGCTCATCATCTGGTGTTCGACACGGCCTTGCCACTTACAAAGATCGCCAACTTGGAATGGCTGCGTGGGAGCGCACTCGACGGCGACTTAGATAGCGGCTACGCAATGGCCGACTGGAAGATGCACGCCGAACGCCTGATCTACGACATACAACACCGACGCACCTCAGTGTCACTCTCGAATTTCTGCACGAACTTTGATGAGCGAACTGGTGCAAAACCAGGAACGGGGCTTCGCGTCGCACGCGCCCTGCTGTGGGATGGACAACTCGCTACGGATCTGAACCAGCGTGACCTCGCAGCGACACCTATCTCAATGTTCCACGTCACCAACCAGACTCCGCATGACGCACGAGAAGCCTGAAAGATGTTCAAGAACCAACTTTTAGAGCACACCCCTAACGGTCGAAAAGTTCGCGTTCTCGACCTCGACCCAACAACCCAAACGGTCTGGCTGTTCGACATGTCAGACCATGTCGCGCTCCCCAGACCCCTCGACGTGAACGACGTCAAAACAGCCCTGGACAGCAAAGAGTTCGTTGAGATCGCCCCATCCTCGCCGCCTGAGGTCCGTAAGCCGTCCCCGGCAGCCATAGCGCGCCGAGATCGGGCGTACGCATGCATTGAGCCCTTGATCCAGAATTTCGATATTTTTGACGCACGCACCCGGGCAGTATTGATCACGGAACGCGCGGCCGAACTCGAGTGTTCTCAGCAGACTATCTACAAACACCTGCGCAGCTGGTGGCGCAACGGTCAAACCCGCCATGCGCTCCTTCCGAACTTTCACAAGAGCGGAAGCACCGAAGGGAAAACCAGCGGAAGGGGGCGTCCCCCTGTCTTCGAAGACCGACCAATCTATCAGATCACCGACAGCGACCAGCCTGCCATGCAGTCCGCGCTCGGCCTGTATCTCAAAAGCGAAGTGGTGTCGCTCGCCGCAGCTTACCAGCGCCTGCTCGAATGGCATTACTCATACCAGGACCCTGACGGGGTGAAGCGCATCAACGCTCCCGGCGAGCACCCAACCGAAATCCAGTTTCGTCGATACGTCAGCAAACATGTGACCTTCGAAATGAGGATCCGATCCCGGAAAGGCGACGCCGAGTTTGAACTGAAACACAGACCCAAATTGGGCAGTCTGCGGCATGCCACATACACCGTCGGCGAATACTACGAGATCGACGCAACGATTGCCGACGTCCCCATCGTCCACTCCGAAGACCGCTCAAAAATCATCGGAAAGGCAGTCATCTACATGATCTGGGATCGCAAGAGCGGCTTGTGCGTCGGCTTCTATGTCGGCTTGGAGAACGCAAGTTGGCTTGCAGCGATGCACGCGCTCAAGTCCATCACCGAGGACAAGGCAGCGCTGTGTGCCCGGTACTCTGTGCCCTACGACCCAGACGACTGGCCTGCTGATTGCATCTTCCCCAAGACGTTTGTCTGTGACCGCGGCCCCGACATGCTATCCACAGCCAGCACTCAGCTTGCCGAAGGGCTCGAGTGCACAGTCTTGAATCTTCCCGCCAGACGCGCCGATTGGAAGCCGCATGTCGAATGCGGCTTCAAGCAATCACGTCAGATGTTGGCCGACTGCGTGCCGGGCTACGTTCCGCCCGAGAACTTCGGCAAGCGTCAGCAGCACGACTTCAGCAAAGACGCGGCACTTACGCTCGATCAGTTCACGCGGACGATCCTCGTGGCAGTCATCAAGATGAACCGAACTCCGATCAAAGACTATCCGCTGAGTCCGAAGCACGTGCTGAGTGGCATGCAACCCACGCCCATCAACATCTGGAACACTGAAATTCGGGAGCGTGCCGGGCTGCTCAACCGTTACACGGAACCGCAAGTCCGATTCGCGCTGCTACCGCGTACCAATGCGGTCGTGACCCGCGAAGGCATCCGCCTTGGAAGCTGTTTTTATAGCGCACCCGAGGCCCTTGCGAAGCACTGGTTCGTTACCGCTGGCCGTGGCTCCTTCACGGTTACGGTGTCTTACGACCGCCGCTTGGCTGACGCGATCTATGTACACGATGAACAGGAGCCGGACGGCTACTTCGTAGCGCAGCTACTGGAAAAATGTTCGCACTTTCGGGGCAAGAACTTCAGCGAGATCGAAAGCCTCGAGCACTACAGAACCGCTCTAACTCTGGAAGGCCAACACATCAAGCGACAACTGCGCTCCGAGTTCCACGCAGCGATCGACCCCATGATTGACGAAGCAACGAAGAAGACAAAGGCAGCCAGCCAAGGGAAATCACGTTCAGCCAGGAAGAAGGATGTGGTTGAGGCGCGCAAGGACGAGTTGACCCGCCAACGTCAGCGCGAAGCCCGTATCACACCAGAGGCCCCGCTAGAAAAACCAGCGGATGTCATCCCTTTGAGGGATCTCCGGAGTCCGACGGACGCCCCCAACACCGCTCAGAAATCACTCCAACAAAAATATCAGGACCTGCTCAATGGCAACTGACATCTTCACGACCGAAGCAATCTACACCCCCCAGAGGATTCCACACTACCAGGGGAATCCTCTGATCGAAGCGCTGCCGCCGCCGCTCGAGGACGACGATCTGCTCCGGTCGTTGTTCTGTGTTCCAGACTTCGCCGCAGACCAACCCAACTGGTCCAAGTCGGAGCGACTTCAGATGATCGCCCAGCTCTCGAGCCTGATGGTGCCGATGGACAGGCACATCCACCTCGCCCAGAGCATTGATACCTTGATCCGGCAGGGCTACGTGGGGCGAGCGCCGCGCACCGCCGCGTCCCATCAGATTTTCACGCAGCTTTATGAGCAGCAGAAGGCCGGCAACACATTCCAGGCGTCTGTGACGCGACTCACCACACAACTCTCCGCTGCGTTGGTGGGCGTGTCCGGGATGGGAAAAACGACGACGATCAAACGCATCCTTTCCCGGTTTCCCGAGGTGATCTACCACCCGGGACTTGGCGTGTATCAAGTGCCCTACCTCCACATCGAGACCCCCTACGATGGCGCCAGCGTCAAAGGGATCGCCGCATCTATCTTCCGGAAAATGGACATGCTCCTGCCCGACGCACACTACGGTGAGCAGTACGGCGGCCCCCGCTCCGGCGCTGAAACATTGATGAATCATGCAGCGCGCGTCCTGCACAACCACGCGACTGGCCTCCTGGTTGTCGATGAGATTCAAAACCTGGAGAACTCGCCCAAGAACCGCGATGCGCTCATGACCCTGCTGGTGTCCGCGTCGAACGAGCTTGGACTCCCGATTCTCTTCGCGGGCACGAACAAGGCGGAGCGCCTTCTGTCGATGGACTTCCGGCAGGCTCGCAGATCGACCAGCGTCAGCCCGACTGCCTGGGGAACATTCCGCAGGGGAGGCAACGAGACCCCCGATGAGTGGGAGGATTTTCTCAGCGTGCTGTGGCGCTTCCAATGGATCAGAAAGCCCACTGAGCTGACCCCCTTCATGGCTGACCTGTTCTACCACCATAGTCAGGGCGTTGCGGACATTGCCGTCAAGCTGTTCGCCCTCGCTCAGGCGCGGGCGATTCACGATGGCTCCGAGACGATCGACGGCATGCTCATCGACGGCGTTGCCAAGCAGGAACTGGGCATCGTCATGCCCATGATTGAAGCGCTGCGGAACAACGACCTGAACGCGCTGGCGAACTATCGAGACATCGCACCGACGCAGCTGGACTCCCTTTTGTCCGATGTCAGCGCAAAGTACTCTGGACGACGCGTATCAGGCGCAACGATCGCAGGAACGGATCCGCTTTTCGCCCCGACGGTCGCCCAAGCCCTGACTGTTGTCGGATTCGATCAGCCCTTGGCTCAGGCATTGAGCGAGAAGGTCAGCGACTCTGCAAACGTACTGGAGGGCGTCAAGGCCGCACTGAAACATGCGACCTCGGGCAAGCCTGCGAAGAGATCGTCTGCCAAGGCCGCACTCGCCCCGGTTCCTGAAGCGTATCCGCCAGGGGATTACCGAAACGCACTGAATCCGGAGGTACCGGGGGAGAGCAACTTCGAGCGCCTGAAAAATCTCCAGATGTTGGCGGACGTCGAGAC
>APMI01039557.1_pt1 | contig 17497 bp, 9 predicted proteins | sample 667938 | NCBI WGS metagenome assembly APMI01 (sample SAMN01084076, study PRJNA167559) | wastewater metagenome | biome: Wastewater | place: Denmark: Ejby Moelle, Odense | collected 2011-11-28 | reverse complement strand
ATCACTCACAAATAAACCGTGCTATTTAAGTACTCGAATTGTACTTATTTTTTAATTTACTACTAACTGTTATTATTTAATTTTCAAATAATTTTTACTCTTAGAATTTTTCTTATTTTATACTTGTTTGCTTTTACCATTTTGATTAGAATCAGTTGAAAGATAATTATTCTTGTAGTATTCTTCTAATCGAACATTGAAGAGATCAAGACTGTCTTTAGAAAAAGGTAGGAAATATTGTGAACCTTTGCATTTGTATGATAAAAGGGCAAGTAAAAATATTCGACACTTTGTGTCTTCAACTGATTTAAATTTGGATTCGTAAAATTATTTGCCATTATATTATATTTTTGTTGTAATTGAGTTTGTGTGAAAAATGAACCAAAAGTCTGCTCTTTTTTCAATATTAGGATCATAGCCCTACTTTTACTTATTTAACAGTGCGGTAAAGTTAGCCTTGGATATGTTTGGTGAAATCACAGATTTATCCATAGCCCACTTTGCAAATATACTTTTCTTTGAAGTTTAATTTGTTCTAATTTCTAATTTTTAGTAAAGTTAGTTTTTCTTTCCAAAGATTTGAGCTGATTTTATATAAATTTATCTGGGAATGAAAAAAGAATTTGAATTGTAGAGCTTAAGTTGATATGCCATATTTCGCTGAAACGATAGCCGATGATAAAATACATGATCTCTCCAAAATCTTTGGATTCGCAACACAGCTCGAGTTTTCTTCATTTTTTCATATATTGATTATTTAGAATTTTTACTCACTAAGTATTTTCTCCAATTTTGTTGAATCCTAACTGCAGCTGCAGTTCTCTAAAGGATATTGTCAGCGTATATTAAAAATGGTTAATCATAGTTCTACAGCAAAGACTGCATATCATTTTTTTGAGCCAACTTTTCAAATTTAATCGATTTTGAGTTGTGGTAATAGATATATCGTAATAACATTTTCATGATTTACTCATTTTAACATTCAAAATAATCTAAACTGTTTTAATATTCTTTCTTGTAAAATTTCTATAATTGCTTATAAACTTGACAACTTTTCTTGTATTATTCTTTAGTAATCATTTTGTTTCTGTTTTTGATATAGTATAGTGGTTTAATTTTGATCATTCCAGCTCTTTGTTTCGACTGAAACTTCTTTTTCTTCAAAAATATTGCTCTCATTGAAGGCCAAATCGAATAAGTTAAGACTGAATAGATAGTTTTAACTGCGAATGTTTCGGGATCAACAGTTCTTATAGATAAATAATGCGTGACTGGACCAATTTTACTCTATTTTTTTACTGTTCTCGCCCATTAGAAATTTTTAGTCAAGTGAAGCAAGAAATTCTCAAGCAAATGGGTCTGAATTTTGTTAAAGTAGAATCTCTTAGTCTCTTTAATATTACACATTTCATAAAAAGATTAATTACTATTAAATTATACTGATTTTCTATGTAATTGTTTATAAACTCGTTCAGCCATTTTTCTTATAAATAATTTTTACTTAATGCTAGCTACATACTTCCTAACAATTTTTTATACTCTAAAGTTTCTCTACTTTATTTTATAGCTGTTTAAATCGAGCATTAAGTGTGTTTTATCTTCAGGGTAAGAAGATGTATTTTATAAAGCTTAGTATACTGCTCTACGGTCATGCGCAAAATTTCTCCATTCGACAAAATATGATTTTAGAAACGAGAGTGTTTGACTTAATGTCGCAGGTCCTTCGAGAGTATTTGACATATTTTGTTTTCTGCGTGATTCTAGCCTTTGACTACGTTTGAGCTTTAGCGACTGTCTCCATGCTCGCTGTATCTTAACAATTGGATTATGCTCAACCCAAACATTATCGAAGTATTTTAATTGAAGCTAAAGTACTTTAATATATTGCGCTTCACTATTATCTTTGACTCGCCATCCTTCTGCTAGTTCAGTCTCAATATATGCATTGGCCCGAGTGGCACCAACTATACCCTCTCCTCTTTATTCGACCTGAATAACCCTTTCGCCTAACATTTTGAGTCCCTGCATCACATTTACAATAAGGTGTGAAATACGGGGCAGTCTCTCAATGGGATTATCTCTAATAGTTAGATGCACTAGTTTTTGTAACATGAACACTCCCTCTAGACCACCTGCATTTTCAATTTTATTATTGTGCAAATACAGAATCTGTAGCTTCGTCAACTTGTCGATGCCTACCTTGACTGGCACTTTAGATATGTGGTTATGAGACAGATCAAGTTTTATTAAATTAGTACATTTGTGAATGAACTCAAGCTCATCTGTGATTATGTCGTTGCCTGACAACACCAATATTTTTAGCTTCTCAGGTGCTACTATTTTCTTATTTAGAAATATATCAGTTTGCGGCTGTGGTTTCTTCTTTTGGATATCGAGTGCGTTAGCTGCTATGTTTGGTTTCATTAGTAATTATTGCTTATATAACTTACAGCATTCGCGATAATAATAAAAAGTGTATAATCACATATTTTTGACTGCATCGATTTACTTAAGCAGTTTAAAAGTTTCGAATTCCTGTTTGGTTAGGCTAAGCTCACTGGTTGCCTCGTAAAGCTATTCCTTCAGTTTATAGACTTACTCATTCAGTGCTTGTGATTTTGATCGTTATTGCTCGAACATAGTTGCTTTTTCCCGAAGTTGTTGCTGCAAATCTTCAAACTATTGCACGCTTACTAATGGAACAGGTTCATCAGTCAGAACTTATTTGGATTCTGTTTGGATTTGCAATTTTTGTTTTACAGGTGATGATTTTTTTAATTTCTCACTAATAAGCTCTTGCAACTTAGCTTGAAATTCTTGAATAATGAGCTCCTTCTGCTCAAGAGCCTAAATCAAAGTTGCTTTGTCTTAAATAAGTTGTCTATTTTGCTGTTAAAATGATGCCACTAATTTTTCCTTACTTTGTAAAATACTCTCCACTTTGGCAACATCGGCTTAAAACCCTTTGAACTTTTTAGTAGTTTCTTCAAGCATGCACTTATTTTCTTTTTCAAGTTACAATCTAAATCGTAAATATTTTACATGCGCTGAGCTGATGCATCTATTTTACATGAAGGGACAACACGTGCTTGATTATTTATCTACTAGATATTGTTTGTCTTCTTGGTAGATAAGCCGAGAACAGATTGAGTTTGACTGGGCAATTGCAAATAGTTATACTTTCTCCTTTAAGATTGACTATACATCGTTTTTACGTTAAATTTAATTTTAATTACTCATAATAATTAACAGCATACTCAAAAATAATCTCATCATGGCTTTTATTCAATTTTAGCTGCTTCTATGGGCTATTCGACTTTGGTTATCATCTCTTTTTTAACATCATTTTTCTAGTTTTATTGTGTAATGTGCTAATTATTTTACTCTTCACTATTCTCATCCTACTATTATTTTTGGCGTTTTTAATTTTCAGTTTTATCGTTCTTTGTTGTATTTGTTTATTTTTTCCATCTTTTTGGCGCCCCATATTAAAACGCAGTTTTCCAATCCCCAGTTTCTTTGAACTTGCTGATCATCATGACAACATGGTCCAAATTGAGACAGTTTCTCTGCTTCATGAATTACTTAATAGGTAGACGAACAGCAGGAATACCAAGTTCTTGAGCCCTGTTAAGACTTGCCTTCTTGATGACTGTCCTATCTACAAGTCCACCCATTATGTAAGCTGCATTTGGATCGATAGCAGTTAACTCTTATGTTGCTTATGGACTTAAATATATTGGATTTTTATTTAGCTTCTTGCAGGTTTCGAGTACGTCATCAGATGATGATGTGAGTGTCCAGAATTTATAATTCATCTTTTACAACTGTGTTTTAAGAAACCCATCCACACTACACAAATGTATACCAGGAGGGTTCTCCATGTGCTTAATAACTTTGTTAATGAGTTCAATTTGAATAGCTAGAGACTTGTTCTATTTATCGTTCATTCTGCTTTCGAAAACCGCATCAATTAGTATCGGTGTGCCTGTTTATAATGCTTGTATGCATCTTTATCTAGCTTGAGCTTTCATCTACTTTTTCTTTCCTAAATAGACTTTACATTCAGCAACTGTCATGCCCTCAAGCTATTTCTGCAGTTTAGCCTTCTCGTGTTATCGTCGTTGTTGTTGACGCTCTCTCTTGAGTTACGGATCCTTAAGATCAGTACGCAATCTCTCTAGTTTCTATTTGCGTTTTTATTGACGTGATGGTTTGTCTTCCGCATCTTTTTGATAAGTGATGAACTACTCCATGCCCTACTCAAACAAGTTATCCATAGTTGATGTTCCTATTATATCTAATAAAAGAAATTAGTCAATTATCAATTATCAATTATCAAGAATGATAGCAAAATAATTGCGGTGTTGTTTATGAAAAAATATATACATTATTCAAAGTTGTTCTTAGTCTGAGCCTGAGCTTGCCTTTGGTCTGCCGCTCTGGGGCACAATTATTTTGTGGGATCTTGTAAACATAGGAGCAGTTTCCGGACGGTCTGACTTGAAAAGTTTCTTACTGTGCTCTGCAATTGACATACCAAAATTTTATTTACTTTTTTTCTTTGATGATGAGTAAGCTGAAGTATAGTTGCTTCTAGGCCTTGATCGAGAATGTGCGCTGTGTAAATTTCTCATTGAATTGGCTCTGCGAGCATTAAAAGATATATTGGATCCAATGTAGTCGAGCTGATTAGTCCTCTACAAAATATTTTGTGTCGGATAGAAAGATCTCGTTTTCATCAACTTTTTGCAGATTCTCTATTATAAGATAAATGAATACTTAATTTTCTGAGGCAATTTGATCATTCATCATATCCATAGTGTGAGCGTTGAGTGTTTTTAGGTTCTGTGCTTCCAGTCTGAGCTTGTTCTGATTATACTCTTCGTCTTTGATCATTTCCATTTTTGTGAGAAGGATACCGTTGAGTCTATCGATCTCAATGCGGCGATCTCTACGGGACATATTAAGCTTATGTTTTGAATATATAAAGTCAGGCTGGAATGGCTGCTGAATCCTAATCTTGGGCTGCATCTATTATAACTTCTGTCTATGAATTTCGTAGTTCTATGCTAGACTTTAATGTATACCTTTTTCTGCTCTTTTTCGGTTATTATTTTGTTGCACGACTGTAAGTTCCACATTTGTGCTTGTATTTTGTTTGTAAAATTATTATAATTACTTACGCTGACTGTCAAAAAACAGATAAAAATATAAGTGTATGATAAAGAATTGTATACATAATAGACAAATTCATAAAGTAAGCAGGGTTTCAATAGCTGCATTAAATACATTCAAATAGTACCCTGAAATGCAAGTAAGACAATTGCCAGTCGTAAAGTATTAGGCTATTTTGAGCTACTCGTATAGGTCAGGTCTGTTCACTTTGCAAATCAGGTACATGATGATGCCGGTTAGATTATCAGGGTCGAGTTATGGCACCTCCTTCTGCATGCCATCATAATATTTGTATATTTATGATGTGATATTTTTTGAGATCTGCACGATTAGCTTTAATTTAGTAATTGGAGTCTCTGAGTTCTAGCATAAATTTTATATCAATTTTTGACAACAGCTGTATGCATTAGTATGGTTATTTTTATTGTTTAACGGCACCTGTTAAGGTGGTTTGTTTATATTTAATGTACTGTCATTTAGAGAAGCAAAATAGTTTGAATACTTAAGCTGAAATTTTGGTTATACCCCAAAGAAATCTAACTATTTATTTTGAAGTTAAACTAACTTTTTCTCAAATTTTTTTATTTTTTATTATTCTTTCACTTTAATTACTTTTCTGATAAATACCTTAATTTTAGTTTTCTTAAACATACTAGCCATGATTAAGTTGAATACATTTTAATTTTTAAACAGAGAACCATTATCACTTTCATTTATTTCTCTCAGATGGTAAATTTCGGTATAGACTGCCACCATGTACTGGACGAATACGCTTGTTTAATCAACTATAGTGTCTATGTCATCAAGGGGTGTTTTGTATAGCGAGTTGCAGAATACTTTATATACATGTTTCAGGAAACCTCCGTAGAAATGCTCATGGAACATTGATGACCATTTTAAAAATAGTTTTAGTGCATTATGATAACTTGAAATATCGAGTTCTCGCTGGTAGATTATACTAATTTGGCATACCAGTGACTCATTTTACGCTAAATTTTTCTGATACTCAGTATTTTCATGCATGCTCTCAGTCTCTGGTCTCCTCTCAACTTGCTGAGCTTTAATACCAGATTTATCCTTGTAAACTTCATCCTAAATAATAAGACATGAATTCTTAAGTTCATCTTAAAGTGTGTCAATAGCCAAAGACTCAGTTTTAATAGATTTCTTCATCTACACAATCCGCACAAGAGTATCAATATCTTCGAGAATGCCCTCGTTAAACAGAAATCGATTCTGGATGTTTGGCAATTCTGTTCTTAATGATGCAGAGAAATTATAAATTGTTAGGTCTCGCAGCTTCTCCATCAGTAAACTCTTCAAAAATTTCTAAAGCTTAGTAGTCGAATTACGTTGGACTATTTGGTTGCTCGCTACTCAGGCGAAATTGAAGGGCAAATACCCATTTCTTGGTTATATATAAAGTTATATTATAAAGATCTACCTGGCTATTCAGTGCAAACTAATATTAAATTATTTTAGTTTTATGTATGTCCTGCTACTTTTCATGACTAAATCTGTTTGGTAATTTGTTATCTTCCTAATAATAAAATGCATAATCAACAGAGAAATCCGCACCCGCGTTTTTCAAAGTAATATTTGGAGAATGCCTTCAAACTGATTATGAAATTGACAGATGCCACATTGAAAGGAGAGAATCGTGTGATCACTCTGCGTCAACCTGAGTAACTATCGAAAATGATTGACTTCAAAATTGGAGAGTAACCACTTCCTTAAAAATAACTGTTAAGCGTAGTCGAGAAAGTATTAGATGAAAGCGTGAAGCCATACCATCCTCATTTTCATAATACTTTATTCGGAGGCTTCGACCAGTACGCAATCAGTGGTGCAATTATGATTCCTTTCTTAAATGGCAACATGTACACGTATTAAATGGCTGCATGCTTTACTCTCATGGAAAATGAAGTGTATGATCATTTTAGGAAAGTGCTTTAATGGGAAACCGTAGATGGTATTATGGCTCCCGGGGGCTCTTTCGGTAATTTTATAGCTTTGCAAACGGCTCGATTTCATGCGTTTCCAGAGGTCAAATAAAAAGGTATTCAACATCTTCCTCCATTGAAAGTCTTAACTTCGGAAACATCACACTACAGTTTAAAGAAAGGAGTTAATCTATTAGGACTTGGAACAGATTCTTTGATTTCAGTTGACACAGACGAAGCAGGCAGAATGTTACCTGAGGATCTAGATCATAAACTGGAAGAACAAATAAAGAAAGGGCACAAACCTTTTATGGTATGTGCGACAATAGGTACAACTGTGGAAGGTTCAATAGATAAAGTTGAGGAGATTGGTAGGGTCTGCAAAAAGCACAAAGTATGGTTGCATTTGGATGCAGCTTATGGCGGAGTCTTTTTTGCAAGTCCTGAACTTAGGCATAAAATTGGCAACTGCAAAGACGTAGACTCTGTTGTTTGGGATCCACATAAAGGCTTATTGGTTCCTCTTCAAGCCTGTGTGTTTTTATGCAAACATCGAGGAGTTATGTAAGACTGCAACTCCACTGCTGCAGATTACCTATTCCACAAATAGCGAAAATCCTATGACAATAACTTGGACACAGGCAATAAATCTTTGCAGTGTGGTCGAATTCTCGATATTCTTAAGCTCTGGATCTACTTGAAGGGCAATGGATGGAAGGGAATATCCGATCAAGTTATTAAGCAAAATAACCTAGCTCAATACGTGAAAAAGTATGTGCAAACTCATCCTGATCGATTTAAATTAGCTATTGAGGAAGTCGAAACATTTAACATTTGCTTTTGGTATTTGCCTATCAAACTTAAGCGGTAAGATTTCTAGCATGAGAAACAGTACATGAAAATGCTCAATGATGTGACAGTTTTGGCTAAAAAATACATGATTTAGTAAGGAAAAATGTTGGTAGGATACTCCTCAGTCAAGGGAAGCATATATTTTTGGAGAACTGTCATGAGCAATCCTTACATCAGTTAAGCAGATGTCGACACAGAAATGCAATTGATAGCTAAATATTGCGAGCAAGCATACGAAGAAATTATTTCCAAGAATTAAAAAAATAAATGATGCTTTCTAAAAGATCATACTGTATATTGTTCTAATTTAATGTATCGATAGATATTAGCATTAAAACTAAAATAAAAATATAACTTAATAAACAGGAGATGAAGAACTAGCACGTCGCCAAATACAAAAATCCAGTCTTGATCAAGGATGAAGAAGGTAATTCACATAATAGTATAGGAAAAGTAAGACAAACGATATACGATTTGCCTGGAGAGCATCATACATATGGAAAAAAAGTAGTCGACGATCCAGAGCCTATTAAATATGTTGTCAATGGATGGCAGACTGCTTCTGATGTCCCAGACGCTCCATCGAAGCAGAAGAACTTTAAATAATTAAACAAAATAGCCACAAAAAATGGTTTGCACACAGCAAAGTAGCAGACCAGTTTGAGAAAAACAAATGACATTATGGTTGAAACTAAAAAAGGCCAAAAGGTAATCCCAATAATGTTGCCATAATAAAATTTTACATATGGAGTCCCAAATAGACCATCAACACCAATAAAATTAGTAGTTGGTAATTGTTTTGGGCTTGAACAAGATCAGCAAAATGAGACAATGTACCAAAATTAGGTGAATAAGCAAAAGCAGACTCAATCAAAAGTAACAGCTAAAACAGTATAAATTTATTAAAATAGACTAAATCACAAAATCTCCGTTAGAAAAAAGCCAGCGATGCAAAATAATATCGAAACGGACCGCTATTTGAATAAAAATTCAAGATGGCAAAATTCACGTAATCACAGTCAGCTAAAATAAATACAAATCTGAAACCATTTTCATCAGCTAATCAAAGCGGCACTGAAGCGAATAAGAACAGTAACAATGAAGCAGCCAATCAAAGTAGTCAAGTACAAGCAAAAGCTCAATGAAATTGTAACTGATTATTATAACTAAATTTATAAAATTCATTTCCCAAACGAACTGCAACTAATTTGTGATTAATTTTAATAATAAATTGTATAATTGTTATTTATGCAGGAAAAGTGTAGAGAAAATGGACTGAAACAAAGTCTTCTATAATCATTTCAGAGAAGCAGGAGATGGTAAAAAGGGAGTCCAGATAAATAGCTTAACAAGAGCAAGTAGATATCTGTTAGAATAAAAAATAGTTCATCAAAGCAAAAATCGAAATCATCATCTCTCGGATGCACTTTTATAAACGAGAATAAATCTAATTCAAAGTAGAAGTTCAATAAAACTTCAAAATAAAAACAGAAACTAAAATCTACAAGTCTGCAGAGAGGTTAATAGGGTGAAATCAGCATGAAAAATCTAAATAAATAACAGATTGATTCATTTGCTAAAAAAGTTAGAAAGCACAATAAGAAATTCATCAGCAGGGAAAATAGTTGTTAGAAATTATAGATGAGGTTGCCATGGGGAGTCAATTAGCATCGATTAAATAATTATGTACTTGAGACACTAACGAAAATGCAGAAGTTGAGAAGAGCTCAATGTCATCAAAGCCAAGATACATTTAAGACTTAAAAATCACAGGCATTAAAATAAAGTGATATCAGAGTGCAATTAACACCAAAGAGATCAGTTGAGCATACTAAAGAATTTCCACCTGTTTCAGACAAAATAGTAAAAAGTCCAGCATACTAAGAGAAGACTGACAAAAAACAGCAGTAATTAAAGTAAGTTTCGCAAGAGATAAAAACTGAGAAGCAAAGAAAAGAATGCGTGTCACTTAAGAAAGAGCAAAATATAGTTTAAATTATTAATAAATCATTCTCAGGTTAGTTCCAGTGCATTGAAAAGAATAGTTTATACTCAGTTAACTTCAGAATTGTCAATAGAAAAATAATTGAGCTTGAGCTCGCTGTTGTTAAGAAAATAGATTCACTTATCATAAATCTTAGCAAAGGTAGTATTATTTGCCAATCTATTAATGAAAATTATCAAAATATTAGCCCAAAATCTTCTTTAATTTTGATGACAGCGGTTTCAGGAGTTCAAAAGTTTGATAAATTCGTATACCCTGAGCTGCAAATTGTAATAAACGAGAAGAACGGTAGTTTTGGAGTACAAAAGAAAGTAACTCTACCTTATTGCTGGCTGAATATATATGACATTACACCACAAAATCAGCTCAAATAAAAACATACTCAAAAAATAAAAAATAAGGCAATCATTTAGCACATAAACTATCGCAAGTAGTTGTGCATAAAAATGGATCAAATATTCAATGGTAACTTCCAAAAATACAAACATAAAGATCAATTTGTGTATCTCTATGGCTATCAGCATCAAAAAGAATCGTATATAGTTAGGTTAATTGTGGATGGCAATAAATGTTCATTGTAATGCGAAAGTGGTTCAGGAAATATAACATAAATTTTGGAAACCCTCCAAACCTTACTTTCTATTTGATTTATTTATATTTATTTTCGCCTTCTTTAAATGAAGCAATTCTACTTTATCTAATATTCAATTTATAATCGATGAAGCCCTCAAAAAAGAGCAAACACTCGGAAGAAGAAGAGGAAGAGGTTTCTGACTCATACCATGCTGAAGAAGACGATGAAGATGAATAAATTGCAGACGATGGTACATTATGCATTAATTTAGGTGAATACACAAGCTCTCACTCATCCATCAATCTTGAAGAATATATGAAAAACCGCGATAATATCCCATCAGAGCCATCTGATGTAAATGAAGAGGACTACGACGAGGATGATGAGGAAGAAGAGTCTTAACAGGAGGATTCAAAGCATAAGACTAAGAAAACCGACGAGAAATAGCCTAAGAAGGATAAAGGCAGCTCTAAGAAATAGTAAAATTAGGACAAATAAAAGACAGAGGTTGCTGAAAAGCCATCAAAGAAGTAACGCCTTTAAGCGAAGAGAAAATAGAAGTAAGAATAAAATGATTGATGTTATTTTTACGTTTAGGATGTTCCCGCTACTTTTCTTCAAAGTTAAATTCAAAATAACAACTCAACAATCAATGATACGAATTAATTATGCGCGAAAATCAGTTGATGAGTTTAGTGTAAGCTCCCTCGAAAAGGGACATAAGTTTTCTTTTGCTGCCCATTCGACTTTACTTTTAGCTTGCAACTTCCTCTTTAACTTATGCTATGACCGACCCCATCATTTTCATGAGCTCCTCAAATGATGTCAGCTGTTTTGTTTGAGCATCTTTGATTTGCTGACATATGCTCTCTGACTATTATTATATTTGTTGATGAATTGAGCTCAGTGCAAGGGATGACTCCTGCATTTTTTAAGTTATTTATGTTTGAAGAGAAGGAAGTTTGTTCGATAATTCAGAGTCAAGTGCTGCGAAAAATTATTTTCTTCTCTCAACTTGTTTAGCGATAGCGATCCTCAATGATTACATCTTTTATTCATAACTTACAATTATTTTCCTTTCGCATTCTCTTGTTCGCTGAATTAAATTATAATTACCTGCATTTCTGTCTTCCATATATTAGCGAATCTAACCTGCAGTTCATTGATTTCCGCTAGTCTATTTTTAAGTAATAGACCCTGTTATGATTTATTTTCTTCATATTATCGTGTAAGCTCATTAAGTAAATCTCTTTGTTAACGCACTAAATAGCATAATTTGTACACTGAGTCTCGAACTTGCGGAATGTTTCATTAGCCACTTTCTATAAACTTGTGACTTTTAAGTTGGATATGTTAGCCTTCTCTTCTCGTTGTTGAGCAGACTTCACTTCAGCTATGTACTGTAACTTTTGCTATATTTATTTTATTCTGTCGGCTTGTGAGTTTGCTGGAAGGTTTGTTACGTTTCTAAACCCCTTTTCCATTTTATTCCAAAATTTAAATTAAAAATATAAGTGCTACTGACTTTTCCAAAAGTTAGACTTTTTACACTAATTATATATCTGTATAAAAGGTTAAACTTTGATAAATTGCATATTGAGTAAAATGACTACTATTTAACGAACTAAATGGACAAGAAAAGATTATGTATTTTTGCTGTAATATGGTCACCAAAAATTAAGTGAAGCAAATAAGCCAACATAATTACATTTGGTTGACTCTGCTAAATATGAAGAAATATGTGTAAGTTCATCTAAAATATGTACAATAAAAATGTTTGTCTATAAAGCTTTAATCATATTGTAGTTAAATCAAAATGAGGGAAATTTTATACAAAATAAAGTTGTATTTCATTATAACAGAATACCAGGAAACATAATATAAACTATTTCTGCAGGTTAATAGGAGAGATTCTAGGTTCATAAATATATAAATAATATAATCGTTAAATCTTCAATGAAATCCTAACAATTTCTTAAATTTTAATAAGCTAAGTTAAAGAGATAGCTTATTGCAGGCTTGACTGAACCACACCGTCGAAATCATAATGTTTCTTCCACTCATATGGCCAGAGGAAGCTGGAATGAAAACCGAAAGGTATAAATTTAGACTAAATCTAAAAGGAGAAATTCAATTCGAGCCTAAAATTATTTCAATTTGAATGAGAAACCAATTTCAGTATAAATAAGAAAGTGGAGGCGCAAAAGCAGTTTTCGATTATAATCTACGAATTCGCTTCAGCTGAACGATAATTTCACAAATCGAATATCGTAAAATGTGGATTAGGTCCGTCGTTTCTCTGACTTAAAAAAAATTTTAAAAAGACAAGAGTAAAAATATGTTGAGGCTTTTCAATCGAGTTACAAACTCAAATGCTAAAATCATGCTAAAAAATTGGTAATTCGTATTTTAATTTAGGCGAAGTTTTATATAAAAAGTACAGAATAAAGAAACATTTAATATATCCACTACTATTGCTTAGAGTGTTCGATAAACTTGAGCAAAAAGAACTTCAAAATAAAGCCACTATATTAAAAATTTAACATACCGAACAAGGATTGTTTCCATTCAGCGAGTTTTTAGTCATCCTTGATTTCTCTAATTTCTTACAAAAATGAGCTCAATGATCAATGCGAGCTTACGAAGAATAATTAATCACTTATAAATGTTGAGCACATCATTAAAGAGACTGAGGAAAAGTATGTTCATTATCGAGATTTGTTGGCTCAAATAGAAAAATAAGAGATGAATAGTTTGTTAAAATTAAAATCAGAAGCTTGCATTCAAATAAAAAGGCAGATAAGATAAATACAAAGTGTTCAAATCAAAATTTAATAACTTCTTTAGTTTTTTAGTAATCAATGGAAAAATAGCGAAGGTTCGTGGAACTCATCTAATGCTCTATAGATGAAGTAGTTACAACGCCAGTTATAAAAATTTCGATCTTCTTAATTTAATGTGAAGATAAAGATTCCAAAATCATTATCGACATCAGACATTTCTCATAAACTTGAATCTTTATTCAATAAGACAGTTCACGAACTCTCATTTTAACAGTTAGACTCAGAGCCAGAGACTCCATAATTGAAATAAGCCTGTACCTTTCATCCTATTTCTTCCTTGAAGCCAGAGCCGACAGTCAACCCTAAGCTGTAGAGATATTTATTTAACTAATCTTCGCAAAATTAAGCAGAGAGCTCTGACGACTATTTCAATTTTAACTCGACACTCAAAAATTGTATTAGTAAGGAAGAGTCACATCAACTTGTATAAGGGATTGACTTTGCATTGTCGATGACCGGTTCTTTCTGTGATCAATAGAACATTATGATGAATATTTGATTTATTTATATTGAGACTAATAATTTCGTATGCATTATCTATAAAATATCAATAATATCATTAGTAATCGCAGTAATCTTGACCAGCGTACATTCTTTAAAGACAAGCTTGCTACAAGAATCCTGTAAGTTTCTGGATACCAACTTCAATTTGTTACTAATCAGTGTCTATATCGTTGTCTATCCTTTGCGTGCGAGTTATACAGGCGAGCTCGGGTTAACTGAAAAGTTATGAATCCCTATATACGATAAATCCATTGAAAATTTCTACCTTTTGTTATTGAGTTTCTTGCCAATGTGATTATTTCAAAATTAATGAACTGCTATTTGTTAAAGAGGATTTCACTAATTTTTTAGGTGATCTTTTCATGATCTTCTTGCTCATGTCAACTGTGCGAACATTAATGTTATTCAGATTCTGTTGATTTTATTTGTCATTGGGGGATTAGTTTTTAATATGTGTGGGTCTGGTGTGTTTTGGTTGCTCGTACTTGCCAAAAGGTCTCAAGGTTTTGGTTTGGAAATTTGTCTTAGAGATGTTTGGATTTCGAAAAATCATTCTTTAAATAACGGATAGATTTATTTATATATTATGACATGATATAACCAAGTATGAAACAATAAATATTTGAGTAAACATATGCCAAAATGGCAAATTAATAATCAAGCTTTGATAGCTTTCTTCTCTCGAGCTGCAATTTAATTTTTAAGTTTCATAATAGCCTAGTCTTTTTTCTTCACTTCGGCCATCATAATCACTTTACTAATTCCTAAGGATTCTATGTCTGACTTCAGTGTAAGATAGTCATCTATGTCAATATATTAAGCATGATTGTGGATTTTGACTCCTGGTGCTTGCGAACACAAGTGAACTTTAGGAGTTCGGTCTTTCCATGTGCTCATTGCCATCTTGAGAGCTTATTTCTGACTAACTCCTGCCAATGGCTTATAACTATAATGCGCATGGTCAAATATAACTGGAATCCCAATTTTATTGTGAATGTACATGCAAGAATCAATGGAATGACTGTTTTGATCATTTTAAACTGCTAAATATTATTTTGCATCCTGGTTTAGCGATTGGAAGTTTTCACAGAACATGTCGCAAGCTTACTCCATTCCAGAGTAGCATTTAATAGCTCCGACGTGAGTAACTATGATAGGTTTGTGTTTTAGCTTCATCATTGTTAAAATTTTTGCGAATATATTAAAAATCTTCACTGAAGTCTTAGTTACTTCCTTATTTTTTGACGTAAGTAGAAAGAATTGAGCAGGGTGAAAAGATAAGTACATGTTCAGTTCATTTGCAAGCTTCCCTACTTTTTCAAAATCTTTAGAAAACTACTTCTCGATATCATAGAGTTCAAGATCAGCCATAGGTACAAAATTATCAGAAATTCTAAATGCTTCAATACCATTATTAGCAGAAGCTTTGAGTAATACTTAAATTCCAGCAATGTTAGATCTGGCTTTGGAGATCAGGTAATGAGCTTGATCACTCTTCTTCAAACTCTTCAAGTAAGTCATTGTTGTACTCCCATTTGTGGTGAGTTTGGGGTTTAAGCAAGACTGGCAAGTTAGTCCAAAAATAACTTTCATTTGCGTAGAAGCGCGGTAATTCTATATATATTTTTCTGATCTTTAATCAGAAATACTTAATAATGTATGTTAATTAATGTAACTAATTAATTAAATAAGGCGAATATAAGCAAATTTACATTAGCAGAAATCGTCAGAATCGTCGTCTTGGTTGCAGAATCGAATTATATAGCTGTTATAAACTGTCCACTTTGATTTACAATCGTTCAATCTCTAAGTTGATCGAATTTTTATTTTGGTTAATACTAACTTTTCTTTAAATCTGCTTTATTTTTTTAGAATCGACAGGTACAATTGTAGTTAAACTTCGCGCTTTACGCAAATAGTTTTATTTTTTTTGTTGAATTTCTTTATCGTTTCGCTCGCTCCAAATTCTTTTTACTTGTATGAAACATTTGAAGACTTATTTATTATTCAAATTCTAAATTCTACTGACCATTTTGTTTATTTTTTAGTTTAACTGATCGATTTATTTGAGTCGTTGATAGCAATGTACATGACTAAGCATGAAAAATGATTTATTAAGCAGCATTAAGTTTCTTCAGTATATTTAATGCTACTTTCGGTTGACAATTTGAGACAGGCTCTATAAACTACAGCGAATCTTTAGCGAGTGAAGCTTCTACATAGCTAATTTCAATTATTTCTATTTCTATTCTTGTCCGGATTTCATCATTTCGTTATAAAGATAATCACAAAATATTAAAAATCAGCACACATACTTTCATGAGTATTAATAATACTAATAAACGCTAGCCTGCAATAAACGCGCGATGTGAGCAAGGCAGTTTATAATTGCTAATCCATGATCAAGAACCTGAGCAAAGCCGACTACTACAAAGAGAAGCGCATCCCCACTGTCGCATTCTGCAGGAAACTGGAGCCCGAACTGCCCGCACGGACTCACCTCATCGAGGCCTTGCCGCGACTGGGCACCGAGTTCGAGAAGATAAAATCGCAGCAGGTCTCGGCCAACCAGACCAACCTGGAGCTGGCCAACGCGCTGAAGATCATCCACGAGCTGGAGTACGAGCTGGAGGTCGCCACCTGCGCCAGTCACCAGTACGAGGAAGAACTGCTGCTGAGTCGCAACGAGAACAAAGAACTCCTGCGCAAGATCGGCAGACTCGAAAGCGCGGTTGCGGGACTGGAGAGCCAGATGCAGAAGAGCGAGTTCAGTGTCAAGGTGCGCATATAGAGCGAAAGATAACAGTACCACACTACTCTTGCTCAATACGAGAAGAAGCTGGAATCTCTCCACGATGCATACAGCAGACTCAAAGCAGATCGAGAGAAAGAGCTTAAAAGCGCGGTGTAGTTCAACGAGAACAGCCTATCGAGAGCCAATTTGCAAATGCAAGAGTTCGAACTGACTGCGCAAAATGATATCAAGAGACTGCAGACAGAAACTGACAAAGCAGTCCGCGAAAGAAGCTAACTGCAGCAGAAGATCACAGAGCTGGAGACATGCAACCAGGAGCATCTGAGACAGCTGCAGAAAGCCAACATGGAGCTGTCGCAGACCAACACGAAACTGAAGTCGGACTACGAGCACAAAATCAACACAATGCAGACAGAACTTAGCATAGCCCTTAGCCGGAGTAAAGAACTGAGTGAGACTGTAATCTCGTGGGAAAGAAAAATGAGCAAAAGCATATAAATGTGGGAAGACGAAAAGAAGACTCTAACCCGGCAGAGTGCGGAGAGCGAGAACTCCTGGAAGAGCAACTACGAGAGTCTGGCCAAGCAGAAAGAGAAGCTCGCACAGTAGCTGGGCAAGAAAAACATTGAGATATGCGACAAGGAGAAAGAGTTGGGCAACATGAAACAGACAATCACGAAAATGGAAAGAGAGGCAGTCGAGTCTGGCAAAGAGAAAAAGCGTATTTCAGATGATTTTGAGAGATCGATAAAATAGTTACAGGAGCGACTGCGATTTGAGCATTAAGCAAAATTCAGCGATATTTAGGTTCAACATTAGAGGGAGTTAACGAGGAAAGTGTTC
>APMI01022513.1_pt1 | contig 17501 bp, 19 predicted proteins | sample 667938 | NCBI WGS metagenome assembly APMI01 (sample SAMN01084076, study PRJNA167559) | wastewater metagenome | biome: Wastewater | place: Denmark: Ejby Moelle, Odense | collected 2011-11-28 | reverse complement strand
GCCCGAATCTGCGCTTCATACCCTGGCGGCAGCGCAATCGCAAAGCCAGTCGGAATAATCGCCCGCTCGTGCGGCGCGATAGTCACGGGCGCATCAAGACACGCCACAATATCCATACCGGCCGCGTGTGCGGTCTGATATTCGGGATACACTGCATCCGCATGGAGTGTTTTGATCCTAATCTTTATCACTTTATCCATTATACTAGAGCCATGAACACACTTACACTACCCGAACATCCTACGCTTGCCGACTTTAAGCGCTATGTTGAACAGATGGAGCATGAAAGAGGATTTAGCGACGAGACCATCCTCCATTCGTTTATGTTACTCGTCGAAGAAGTTGGCGAGTTAGCAAAATGTATCCGCAAAGACGACGACATCATGCGAATGGACGCAAACAAACAGCATGATGACAACGCTACCCATGAAGTTTCAGATGTATTCTCTCTCCTCCTCAGCATCGCCAACCGCCTTGGCGTCGATATTGAGCAAGCCTTTCGCGAAAAAGAAGCGATCAACAGCACCCGTACTTGGAAGCTATAGCGCCAGCCAAAGCCGACTATAGCTACGCACTACTCAACCTCCTGTGCGGCCTCGTGAAATAGCAAAGACCTAAAAATATAGTTTTATGGCTGCAATCAACACGACCACTTCTACCGACACGAAGAAAATCATCTGCGTAAGCCAAAAATGTTTATGCTTCGTGAGTGACGACCATGCATAGACAATAAAAAGCCAGACGAGATAACATATCACGAGTAAGTTTGGCACTCCAGCATTTTGCATAAACACGACCGAAAACAGTAGATATGCACCTGCCATAATCCAGGCGGTCACCTGGTGGGCATCCTTCAAGCTAATCGACGCGTGTAAAGTTCTCGTACTAAGCGCAAATGCTTGCGCAATATCAAACGTTGCCGCAATCACCAGGATACCGGCCGACCATCGTAGTTGCGGAGAGGACCACATCCATATAGCAAATATATAAAAGCATGCTGCACCAATCACATGCATTGTGCGGTGCAATACTAGTGTGTCTTTGCCCGCAAGCGCACTCTCGCTAATAGAGTGCCAGACCTTTCCTCGCCTACGGGCGACCGCAATGACCAATCCGTGCCATATGTTCACAAAAAATAACGGCACGAACAACACAAGCTGCACCTACACCTCCCCCCAATTCTCACCCACATGTACGTCCACCTGCAGTCGCACGCCAAGCTCTGGGTAGATATGCTCCATCGTGTCGACCAGCATAGCACTGACCTTTTCGGCGTTTTCTTTGGGGCATTCGATCAATATACTGTCATGAATTTGCAGTAGCTGCTCGCCATCGCCATTAAGGCGCCGGTCGACTTCAATCATTGCCATCTTCATCAGATCGGCTTCGGTGCCCTGGATCGGCATGTTCGCCGCTGCCCGTTCGGCACTCTGCCGAACAACAAAATTACTCGATTTAACATCTGGCGTCCAGCGCCTACGACCAAACAGTGTCTCGACGAATCCATCGTCATGCGCCTTTTTGACCGTACTATCGATATAGGCACGAATGCTCGGCCGCACGCGGAAATACTCATCAATAAAATGCTGTGCTTCTACATAGCTCATCGCCGCAGCTGCTGCGAGACCGTGCTGGCTCATACCATACAGTACACCAAAGTTGACTACCTTTGCCTTACGGCGCTGCTCTTTTGTGACGGCGTCGAGTGACACATGATACACTTCGGCCGCGGTCTTGGTGTGAATATCAGTACCAGCATTAAAGTCATTGATCATCTTTTCATCACCAGCCAGCACCGCAGCCAGTCGTAGCTCAAACTGTGAATAGTCGGCGCTGACAAATACATTCCCCTTTTCGGGTACAAAGGCGTCGCGAATTTGCCGACCAAGCTCCGTACGAATCGGGATGTTTTGCAAGTTCGGGTCGTTGCTACTCAGCCGCCCTGTGGCCGCCACATCCTGTCGGAAATCAGTATGGATACGACCGGCTGCATCGGCTTGCTCGGGCAGTGTCTTCACATAGGTATTCAGCAGTTTGGTCGATTCACGAAATTGTTCAATTAGCTCAACAATCGGGTGTTGTCCGCGCAGCTTGTCGAGCTCTTTCTGGCCAGTGCTAAAGCCCGTTTTACCCTTCTTGACCCCGATTGTTGACAGCCCTAGTTCAGTGTACAAAACCTCAGCGAGCTGTGCTGGGCTTGCGATGTTAAATTCATGCCCCACCATAGCAAACATTGCTTTTTGAGTTTCAGCGATATCACGGGTGAGCGTGCTTTCCATTTCGGCAAGCTTATCGCTATCAAGTTTAATACCCCTGTGCTCCATACGCGCTAGTACCGCGATCAACGGAAAGTCCATCGTGCGGGCGACATGCCCGAGCTCTGGCAGCGCATCGAGCGCCTGCGACTGCTCGCTATAAAGTGCCCATATCGCACTAATCGCATACTTTGGATCATCAACTGACTCCACACCAATGAGATCCGCAAGCTCACGTGACTTACGGAGCGGGTTGAGTAGAAACGATCCTTGGGCTGTATCGTGATGTACCTCGGGGAGTGACGAATGACCTGCAGCGAGTAGCTGCTTGAGAAGCAATTTGGTGTCGTGCCCCACAATCGGTACCTCTGCAATGATACGTGCCGCTTCTGGCAGTGTCAGCCGCGCCGCTTTGCCCCGCTCGTGACTAAGCCACAAATGGTCGCCATCGGGGTGCACCACCAGTTCCTTGGCCATCATCAGCATACCTACAGCGTTTTTCCCCGTCAGTTCCTCACTCACCTCAACCGACACTAAATCTGGCGTATCGACGCTAGGGCTAGCGTCGCGCATATGCTCAGGCAGATTGCGTAGCAAGCTACGAAATTCAAGCTTGGTCAGTAGCGCTTTCAATCGCGCGGTATCGAGATCGTTCACATCCATATCGGCCAGATCAAGTGCAACCGGCGCATCAAACCACAGCTCTGCCACCTGCTTGCTGACGAGGGCACTTTCCCGCCCTGCTTCAAGTTTTTTGGCAACACTATCTTTCACCTGCCAAAGGTTTTCATAGATGTTTTCAAGTGTGCCAAATTGCTGCAGCAAACCGACGGCAGTTTTTTCACCAACACCGGGTACGCCCGGAATATTGTCGCTACTGTCACCTTTGAGCGCTTTGAGGTCGAGGAATTGGTCAACCCGTATACCGTATTTCTCGGTAAAGCTTTCGGGGCTAAACAAGTCGATATTTGTTAGGCCCTTTTTCAGCGCATAAACGTGAACCAGTGGATTGATGGCCTGCAGCGCATCGAGGTCACTAGTGATCAAGCAGACTTCGATACCCTTTTCACTGGCCTTTTTGGCGAGTGTTGCCATGATGTCATCGGCCTCATAATCATCGAGCTCGTAGAGCGGCCAACCAAATGCCTCAAGCAGCTCATGCAGTACTGGTATCTGAGCATAGAAATCAGCTGGTGCCGGCTTGCGCCCAGCCTTGTAGTCGGGATAAATTTCAAGCCGTTTCCGGATGTTGGTCTTGGGTTTGTCCCACGCTACACATACATAGTCAGGCTTAAGCTTCTTGAACAGCTCGAGCGATAGCGCCGCAAAACCATACACGCCACCCGTTGGCGTCCCATCAGCCGTACTGAGGCCGGGCATGGCATAGTAACCGCGGTAAAACACGCTCTTGCCATCGATAATCACCAGCCGCTTCGTCATAGCCTTTATTATAGGCTATAGGGGTAAAAAGTACTACGCAACCTCGCGCAATTCATCGCGCGACCTGGCGCGCTTGAGTGCACCCACTACGAGCTCGTACCCTTCAATGAACGCTTCCCGGCTATATTGCAAGTCACGTAACTTTTTATACAAGCCTGGCTCTACGCTATCAATCGTGCGAACGATTTTGCGTTTCGCTTCTGCCTCTTTTACTGGATCGCGGGCCTCCACCATCAATGCAAATATATCTTCGCCAGTATGCTCGCCGATCAGCCGTATTGCCTCTGCGCAATATGCCGACCAAGAGTATCCGCACCAAACGATATCGGCATCGCGAGACCCCCAGTATAAGCCCACGTCCGTATTAAGATAGCGCCACGGTAGTGGAGGTTCGTCACCCATGGCATGCGTGTGCTCTTGCGTCACGTATTTTCTTGTCGGCTCCATCCACTCACGCCATCGCGATGCCGCTTCCTCGGCACATGCTTCTTCAAGAAAATCACCCCCAGGCTCCATCCTATCGGACGGATCGCTGTGCTGTCTCAAACGTATAGTCCTCATGCCGAAGCTACAACGTACCAGCGTTTCATTGATCTTGCGCACGACGACAACCCGCCGGCTAGTAGCGCCTGTTGCGTGCATGAACTCATGAATGAGTGTGCCCATATCACGAAATAACTCATAGTGCTTACTGGGATTAGCGATTCCTGGGTCTCTCTCATAAGAAACTGCTGTCACGATACCTAAAATAGGATAAAAAGTACCGCCAATAGTACTCGTTGGCACGTAATCTTGCCAGATAACTGGCGCTTCAACTCGGATGCCAGTCAGTCTTTCTATGAATTCCCTCGCATCACTAACGAGTTTCTCGGCCCCTAGTACTGCTTCAGATTGACCAGAAAGTATGTCTGATACCCCTTGATCTACCCAATCTTGCACGGCACCCTTAACCGTCGAGTCGGGGGAACCGTACCGGATTGCCGACCTGCCCACTGCCGTTGGAGAAACCACATACTCGACGTAACCCTCTGATATTTCTTGCTGTGGTGTTAGTCGTTCTGAGTTTTGTTTTGTAGCTGTCATATGTTTATTTGTTCGATACTCAATTTTAGACTATCATATATTAGCCGATAAGTCAACATTCTTATATTCTATCAAGTGTCCATCTAGCTCGTTGGCTGGAGCGAACTACTGAGGTCGGCTATAGTCGTACATCGCTCGCGCGCTTAGATTATCCGCCGCATGACAGAGCGCCGCCAGCGGCTGGTCGACTCGCTCGCCCGGCACATAGCATTCGTCGCGCACGCCCTCGACATGGAGCAGCGCGTTTGCCATTGTCGGTGTCACAACAAAACCGTACCTATCTATAACATCTCGCCGAAACTCTTTACGCTCTACTTTTGTCATGCTGCGCAGCGTGTCAACCCCACCCTCCGGTCGCATGCGGTATATAAACGACTTTTCGATATCGTGCAAAAACATCACCGTCAGCGCATCACTCAGCGAAAACTGTTCCTCTGGCGGCAGCGTCTCTAGCCCGCCAAGATCGAGCATGAGCTGATACAAAGTATGCGCAACGATCATTGTTTGTCGAATATGCTCCTGGTACCCACCCCTCCAGGCATGGTGAGCATCGCGTGAGCCAGGGGCTGTCAGGACGGCATGCCGGTTCTCGTCGATCGCCATAAAGCCTCGCACCGCCTGTCCATTTTCGCCCTCTATATATCCAAGCCACTCCTCAAAGCTACGGGAGTGAATATCGCGCGTATCACGAAATCGTTCGGCTGTCATGTATCACCTCCTCCACCCGTTTCGTATTAGCCTCATTATAAAGTACACTAGGTGTATGAACGATGAAAAAACTGTCAAAATTTTGGCCTTTGTGTGCCTCGCTGGAGCTGGCAAAACCAGTGCGGTTGACTATATTACCGAAAAAGGCGTGCCCAAAGTCTATTTTGGCGGTGTTGTCCTCGATGCAATGAAACAGGCAGGCCTTGAGTGGAACGAAGCAAATGAAAAGGAATTTCGCGAAGATATCCGTGAGCGCGAGGGCAAAGATTTTGTCGTCAAACGTATTATTCAGCAGATTCATGACCTCGTTGCCGCTGGCCAGCACCGTATTGTAGCTGATGGCATTTACTCATGGACAGAGTACAAAGCTATGAAGCACGAATTTCCTGGCGAACTAACCGTTGTGGCCGTTGTGGCCCCAAAGCACCTGCGCCATCACCGCCTCACCAATCGTCCTATTCGTCCGCTGACGATTGAGCAAGCCACCTCCCGCGACTGGGCGGAGATTGAAAACCTCGAAAAGGGTGGCCCCATCGCGATTGCCGACTATTACGTGCACAACGACGGCAGCCTAGAAAAGTTTCACGCACAGATCGACACCATTCTGGAAGAAATCGATTTTCTCAAGTAACAGATGCTTATGGTATACTCTAGGTAGTATTTATATAAGGAGTATTTATGGACCAAGGACCAGCACAGCCACAACCAACTCAAGAGCAAGTAGCCGCACCTGCGCCACAGGCACCGCCAGCGCCACAACAGGCAGCGGGATCATGGACACCAGGCCGTGAGAACCCAGGCCAGCTGTTTGGCATCCTGAGCATTGTTTTTAGCATTATCGGACTCTCTGTTGTTGGTATCGTCATGGGCGTGTTATCACGCAACAAATCAAAAGCTGTTAGTGCACCGACAACACTCGGTACTGTAGGGTTGAGTTTGAGTATCGTCTTCACAGTACTTGGTGTACTGTGGTTGATAACCGTTGTGCTCGTATCACTCGCTGGCGTTCAAGAGGCCGCCAAAAACAACACGACACAGACCGACTACAACTATTCGATCACTGAGGGTAACTAGCCCCCAGGACGCCGTGGTTAGTAAAAATACACCGCTCTGCGGTGTATTTTTTATGATGAAGCCGCATATGCTATACTGATCATGATAAAAATTACTAAAGGAGTACCATGAATCCTCAGAGCGATCAGAGCCCGCAGCCAACACCCAACACACCACCAAACCCCGTACCTAGCGCTCCGTCGAACACGGGCCCAGCACCTGTCGCTCCTAGCTACCAGCCAGCAGCACCAGTAGCAAACCCAGGCAAAGTACTTGGCATCATAGGCATCGTACTCGGTGTCATTGGACTAGCGCCAATTGGGCTCATTCTCAGTATCATTTCACTCGTTAAATCGTCTAAAGCCCATGCCTCAAAGGTGCTCGGTATCGTCGGTGTCGTATTGAACAGCCTCGCATCACTAGCACTCCTCATATTGATACCCCTTACACTCGTGACGTATGTCGGCGTACAAGAGCGCGCGAAGAACTCATCTGGTATCGTGTATGCAAAAGATGTCATACGAAAAGCCGAAGTATACAACGTCACGACAGGCGCTTACCCCACCAGTATCGCCGACTTTGCAACTGTTGATATAGCAAAATTAACAAGCCCAGACTACACTGTCATAGCAACCACACCAACAAGCTACAGCGAGGTAAAGTATGAACTGTGCCCCGATGGTCGTGCGGCCGTTTCGTATTATGTGACCAGCGAAAAGGCTGTTAAAACTCTCGCATCGGATGGCTCCGACGGCTGCTAACAGTCGGTACTCCTAACAAAAATACCCCGCTCACTGCGGGGTATTTTATTAGCAAACTTACTGAAGATATTCGTAAAGCTTTTTGGCGTCCTTGTGCTTGCGAAGCTTGGCAAGTGCCTTGGCCTCAATCTGACGAATACGTTCACGGGTGACGGCAAACTCCTGGCCCACTTCTTCGAGTGTATGGCTTTTACCGTTTTCAAGTCCGAAGCGCATTTTGATAATCTTTTGCTCACGTTCACTGAGCGTTGAGAGTACCGACTGCACCTGCTCTTTAAGCAGCTGATTACTAGCAGATTCTTCAGGCGTGGCGCTGTCTTCGTCTTCAATGAAGTCACCGAGCACGCTATCTTCGTCTTCGCCATCACGTCCCACGCCCGCATCAAGTGAACTGATATCTTGCTTGATCTTAATGACGTACTCTACTTTTTCTGGCTCCATCTCTAGCTCTTTCGCGAGTTCATCGATCGTTGGCTCACGGTTAAGCTCCTGAGTCATCCGGCGTTGGGTGCGCAGCAACTTATTGATCGTCTCTACCATATGTACCGGAATACGGATAGTACGTGCCTGGTCAGCAATAGCACGAGTAATTGCCTGGCGGATCCACCAGGTTGCATAGGTGCTAAATTTGAATCCCTTGTCTGGGTCAAACTTTTCAACGGCACGCAGTAGCCCGGTATGACCCTCTTGAATAAGATCGAGAAAATCGAGACCACGGCCACTGTAGCGCTTTGCGATGCTGACTACAAGTCGCATATTGGCTTCGGCCATTTTATCTTTGGCACGCTTGTCGCCCTGAACGACGCGCTGCGCCAGCTCGAGCTCTTCGTCAGCACTGAGTAGCGGAATTTTACCAATCTCACGCAAATGAAGACGCACACTGTCGTCACTAATATCATCAAAGTATTGCCCACTGTTCAATACGTCTTCTGGGGTATCTTCGTCCTCTTCGACCAGCTCGTCTAGGGCTGGTCCATCGATCTCAGGAATTACTAGCTCATCTTCATTCGCATCGACTGGTGCTTGGTCATCGTTTGCCACGTGGTATCTCCTTGATTAGTGTATTGAGAGTCACTCGCAGCTCATCTGCCGTAGTATCATCGCCATCGGCCTCAGCCTTGCGGAGCTTCTCAATTAGTTCTTGTTGTCTGTGTTTCTTGTGTTCGGTTTCAATAAGCCGTAGTAGGCGTGCGGTTTCAAATACTCGTTCGTGAGCATCCATACCAGCATATCGCGCTTCGGCACGCAATAGTAGTATTTTTACATACGTATCGTATTTATGCAACTCTGGCGGTGTATCCTCGATTTCATTACCGGGGTGTGCCGCAAAATAGCCAGCCACCGCTCGTCGCTCTTCGCCAACAAACATATCGAGGTTCATATGGCCAAATGCATCTTGGCTCGAAACGTCGAGACAAGTCGCCGCCAACACATCGTCTTGATGCACAAGTGCTTCGGGCGGGCGCTCCACTGTGCGCACCGTGACCGGCTTCAGTGTTTTTTGTTCAGTAGGCTGACGCTCAAATTTAGCATGAATTGACTGTAGTGAAGTTCCAGTCATTGTGGCAATTTTCTGCTCATAATGTTCCTGTTCCACCGGGTCGCTCAGTAGGCGAACAACATCCAGGGCGGCCGTCGTAAATGCACGCTTTCCAGCTGCAGTGTTCATGTCGACACGCGACACATACTGCGCCAGCACCCAGTCGACAGCTGGCTGACGAGTATCGATTGCCTGCTGCCACTGCTTCGGGTCCTCACGAATAAGCTCATCGGGATCCTTAACATGTGCCGGAAGCGACACGATTGTTAGCTCCACTCCCACCTGCCCCGCAATAGCGATGGCACGCTCGGTTGCTGCAATTCCCGCCTTGTCACCGTCAAACGCCAGGCGTACATCTGGAGTTAATCGCTTGAGTGCTCGCAGGTGATGCTCAGTCATCGCCGTACCGGCAGTCGCTACTACTTGCGCAATACCAGCCTGGTGACTACTCACAACGTCCAGGTTGCCTTCGACTACCACTACATATCCGCTACGCCTGATTGCCTCTTTGGCCTGTGAAAACCCAAAAACATGCCGACTTTTGTCATACAACAGTGTCTGGGATGTATTGAGATATTTCGGTGCACCCGGTACGTCGCCAATGATCCGTCCCGTAAAGCCAATCACCTGTCCGCTCGCGTCCATCAGCGGTACCATCATACGACCACGAAACATATCGCCACCGTAGCGGTTGGTGAGGCCGGCGTCTGCCATCTCTTGCTTTTTATAGCCACTCTTTGCAAGTGCAGTGGTTAGTGCGCTACCAGTGTCGGGTGCATAGCCAAGCATGAAACTCTGCACGATAGACTGGTTGAAGCCTCGCCGCGTGACAACATAGTCCTTGGCGTGCTGATTGCGCAGTAGGCTCTGCTGGTAGTACCTTGCGGCTAGGGCGTTTGCCTCAATCAGTCGCCTTTTGCGCTTTGCCAACTCCTGGGTTGATTGATTTTCGTAAAGGCTCAGGTCGACACCAGCCTTGCGCGCCAAATGCTCCAGCGCAGCGCGAAAATCCATCCCCTCCACCTCCATCACAAATGCAAATACATCGCCGCCCTTGTTGCTACTAAAGTCATGCCAAATGTTTTTTTCTGGGCTCACAAAAAAACTCGCAGTTTTCTCGCCACTAAACGGACTGAGTCCCTTGAAATTACGGCCCGCACGCTTGAGCTGGACGTACTCGCCTATGACGTCCTCAATCGCGATCTTGGCTCGCACCTCCTCTTTAGCGTCCATAGATTCATTATAGCATTCTTTACCCCTGTTAATGTTTATGCTAAAGTAGAGGCAGATGTTCCCCAATCAACCACAGCCCCCACAGCCTAGCACCCCACCGCAGCCACAGCCTGGCTCCGGGCTACCACCAGTGCTCAATCATTCGGGGCCCGTGATTGCAATCGACCCCAATCCACCTCGGCTCGTACCAAGTGCCGACAGCACACCCGTGCAGCCACTCTCTACACCTGTTACAAATCCGACGCCAGCCGTCTCTGATCTCAATGTCGACTACCTCAACCAAATCGCTCCGCAGCAGCAGAAAACCGTTAATCGTTTCGCCGTATTTGGCTTGATTGGCGGCGTATTGGTCACGCTCGCCGTGCTGCTCATGGTTATGGCAAACAGCGGTCCACCCGACATCAGCAGCCAGACAAAGTCCCTGCAGCAGCGCATCGCTACTCTGCAATCCGTTGTTGATGCACAGCAGCCCCACCTGCAAAACAACGACCTGAGCGTTGCCAACTCCACACTTTCATCCGCTCTCACCACCATGGCTACCGACCTTTCTTCACTCATGAAAGCCAAGGGCGTCAAGACGGGCGACAAAGCCGCCGCTAGCGCTGCCACCGAAAAAAAGTACGCTGCTACCCTGCAAAAAAAGCTTGATGATTCCTATCAGCGCGGCACACTCGACCGCACCTACGCCCCACAGATGACCTATGAGCTCACGGTTTTGCGTACCAAAATTAAACTGCTCAAATCAACTAGTGGCGGCAGCAAAACAGTCACCGAATTCTGCGACGCTTCTCTCGCCAATGTCGATGGTATCCTGAGGGCCTACGAGGCAAGCGTTGCTCCGACCAAATAGTTACTTGCTAACAAGCTGATGGCTAAGCCGCACCAAATCTTTCACCTCGTCGTCACCCAGCTGACCACTGCATAGCACTGTAATCCAATGCTTCTTGTTGAGATGATATCCCGGCTGGACACTTTCGTAGCGCTCGCGCAGTGTCTGCGCTAGTAGCGGGTCACATTTTAAGCTCACGCGGAGCGGCTGGCTGCCCTCGGCTACGAGTGCAAACATCTTCTCTTCCTGGCCGGGAATATCCTTGTGGCCAACTTTATACACCGCAGTGCCCTCGCCGAACGGATAATCAAGCCAGGCGCCGGGCATGCTTAGTAGGTATGTTTCTAATTCTTGATGGTTCATTGTAGACAGTATAGCGCAAAATAAAAGCGCCGTGCACTCCCTTTTACAAAAGGAGCACACGGCAAGCAACCTCAGAGCATGTACCAACGTGGCGCCGTGGGCGACTTGGTATCTGGGCGGATGAGTGTCTGGCGCCACACGTAGGCGTGATGCGACCAGAACCGTGCCGCATCCGGCCATGTCCAGTCGCTGGACTTCAGCGAGTTCATCCACGGCAGTGGCGGAAACTCCTCACCCGGGTAGGCACGCGCCAACTGGGGGTTGTGCGGCGTGCCAGTCAGCTCGATGGTAAACGTCGCTGTCTTTTTCAGATCGCCTTCATCTCGCCCGACAAACGGCGACAGATCAGGGCGACGAGCGTGATGGCCACGGTGCACCGCCCAGATGCGCCGCTCGTGACGACCCACCGGGATAACGAGCGGGTAAAACCCCGTCATCGTTCCCCTGAAGATGATGTCGTTCGTCTCAACCGGATCCTCACCCTCCCGCCAGGGCTCAACTCCGTCCAGCATCTGCTGGAGAACCCAGCTGAATCGATTACCGGGACGGAAATCGGTTGGCACATCGGCATGCTGTGGCACGGTAACCTCACGGCCGCCATACATCAGTCTAGCTGGCATGCACATCACTCCCTCACTAAGGTACGACTGTTTCGCCCTAGGTCATAGGCTCATCAGCGCAGAAGGCATCTGCGGACAGTGACTTGTATTATATCGAAAATAGTGTGTAAAATCAATATTTCACTTTGGCAAGATAATACTGAAGCTCCTCAATACTGCCACGGATGTCCTCAAGTGCACGATGAGCCTCTGGTTTGGCAAACTTTTTACGGTACTTCCCTTCCATCACTACTTTCCAAGCACTGACGTCGAGCATACGGTAGTGCAGTCGCGCATCGAGTCGTGGCCATTCGTTCACGATAAACCGCCGGTCTTGATGGATCGAATTCCCCGCGAGTAGTACTGGTTTGTCGGCTTCAAAATGCTGCTCGATGAAAGCCAGCAGCTCGTTCTCGACCGTCCGACCATTTGTCGCCGCGTCTGAGTTATTTTGCGCGGTCAATGCATCACGCACCGCGGCATTGTCCTCCCAGAACTTTCCGACCATTCGCTCAGCGACTAGGCGTGGCCCGACCTGCTTTACAGCGGTATAGGTCGCAACCTCTTTGAAATCCCAGCCCGTCGCAATACAAGCCACCTCAAGTATCCGATCCTTCTCCGGGTCCAGCCCCGTCATCTCCAAATCCATCCATAATAATTTCGCGTACTGTGTCATGGTTGATAGTATACCCCAAATCTCAAGATGCTGCGCAGCTTCGAGCTCACCGCCTCCCTGCGTTATGTAGTGAAGATTTAGATCAATCATTCCAGTGCGATCACGGTAGCCGCTTCTTTGAGAGAGCAGCTGGTCAAGTTTGCCGTTGACTCGCGGATACTAATAGTCTTTAGATTGAGACGTGTAAGAACGGTATCCTGTCGACGGATTATAGTTAGGTAGCCAATCATCGGTCTCGGGATTTGTATATTCGCTAGCGCTGGCTCCAGTTGGTAACTTTGCTGCAAATTTACCCATCAGGTGTATCGCCCGCTCGTGTGCCGCATCATATGCTGGAGGCATATCACTCCAAAGCTCATTGACGAGCGTGGCTACTTCGCTATCCCGAAAATTAAACTCATTTTCTTCTGCTAATCTCTTTGCAAACGCGATCGGGTCATCTACATCTTCGTCGGCTATCCAGTCAAGCTGGCGTATCGTATCGAGAAAACGCCCCGTGATAGCATCACCGTATTGAAACGCTTTATTAAGACCAAGTGCGATATAAAAATCACGTACCCATGGAACGATATCAAATCCACGCATCTCAGACGACCCATACCACTCTTTGAACACTGCTTGCATAAGGATTGCCTTCACGGTCAGCTTTGGGCCCAGATATCCACCCGCACATTCATGGGGCATCGGCTCTATTATTTTGTCACGAAGTGCGTCCCGAGCCACGCTCGTCATCAGAAGGACTCCATCGACGACCATCATCTGATTCATCGTGAAATCTCGCGACGCAAAGTAGTCAGGCAAACTATCATATAGCTCGACTCCATGCCCATACGCATTATCGCTTGCCATGTATTCCTCTGATAGCCTACCCAGATCAGACAGTGTTTCTTCGGAGCACAATCGACTCACGGCGATAAGATCGATATCACGTACCGGAGCCTGTTCATCAAATATAACCTCCTGCGCAATCGCTCGGGCTGCCCCCCCTATTATGGCAATCCCGTCAGGCAAGTTCTCAAGCCCAAAGTGGCGCAATACATCTTTTGACACAGTATACGTAACGACTTCCATGCCACTATCACGCATTTCGCCGACCATTGATACCAAACGGCCTTTGTCGTGGTGCTGGATTGATTCTGGGGCTGCTAATACTGCTAACATGTTTGTTTTTTCGTTTACCTCTGTTCATCATAGCACAAGCGTCATGAAATGTCAAGAGGTCGTATAGAGGCGAGGACTAGCCGCGGGCGGTTTTGAGAGCGGTAGCGTACCAAGCGAGGGTCTCGAGGGCGCCGGTCAGTGGACCTTCGGCACCTTTGACAGCTTCAGTCTGGGCGACACCTTGCTCGTCGATCGAGTTCTCCATGCCGACGTAGCCGAAGACATTGACACTGTTTGGTACCGGGACGGCGCCGATGTTGGCGTTGAGCACTAGTTTGACCTGCTCGATAGCCCGTGCCGCACCGACACCACCGTGACCGACGACGACAAATGGTTTTTTCGTGATCTGGTGGTCGATCTGGTCGATCGCGTCTTTGAGCGCGGCTGGCATACCGTGGTTGTACTCTGGCGTCACGAAGACATAGCCGTCAGCAGCTGCGAGAGCATCAAGCCATTGTTTGAGCGCGCCTTCGGGGTGACGATCGGCGTTCATCATCGGCGGCATGGCGTCTTCAAAGCGAGGCAGGTTGAGCTCACCGAGGTTGATGACGTTTATTTCAGCCTCAGGAAGAGCGGCCTTTGCGGCGTGCTCGACCCATGCGGCGACTCGCTGAGTGACATTTCCCTGGCGGACACTGCCGCTGATAATTGCTATGTTCATGTGATGCTCCTTTTGCTATACTTTGTATAGTATCAGTATAGCGATACTACTATACAAAGTAAAGTATTCTGGAAAAAGCATGGATAATTCTGACATGAAACCGAGTTGCATACGCGCCGCTGCCGACATCCTTGGCAGTAAATGGACGGCGTTGATTATTCGTGAGCTCAGTAGTGGCCCCCAGCGATTCTGCGCTATCGAGCGCGCTGTTGACGATATCAACCCGCGAACACTTACCCAGCGTCTCGAAATGCTTCAACATCACGATATTATCACGCAATTCGATAACAGCTATGAACTCACCGATAAAGGGCGTGCTCTGCTGCCAATTCTTAAGGACATGGCCACTTGGAGTGCGCATTACCCACCCACCACTTGACCACACAATAAATCCGGCCCTGTGGCCGGATTTGATTCTAGTAGTGGTGATCGAATACCTAATCTTATTTTTTGTCAGCACGATCAAGCTTGAGCATATGCACAATCGCATACACGACAAACGCCACAGCAAGCAAGCTGATGAGCGAGCTTACAAATGCACCCCAAGTGAACGTACCGACACGGTCGCCGATTTTAACCGTAAATTCAGCCGCTTTCAGCCCATCTTGTGAGCCAATCATCAGCTGCACGATCGGGTCAATGAACGCACCGACGAGCTGCTTCACCGTATCGCCGGCCGCAGTACCAATTGCCAAACCAACGGCAAGACCAACCACGCCCTGCTCACGGATGAAGCTCATAAATCCTGCGCTATGACTTTTTGTACCTGTAACACCTTTTGCTGCCATACTGTCTCCTCTGTTAAATAAACGTTATAGTGGCAGTATACTACATTTTTTGGGGTGCTGCGATGCCAAGGATACCAAGCCCGTCACTCAGTACCTGCGCGTAGCGTGCAACCAGCCCCACTCGCTCTGCTTCGCGCTCATCATCAATCACTCGGTTGTGCTCGTAGAAGCGATTAAACTCCTGCGCAAGCTCGTACAAATACGTGCAAATATGGTGCGGGGCCAGCTCCTGCATTGCTCGCTCAATCACTTCGGGATACTCTCCGATTTTGCGCAGCAGCGCGCGCTCATCGGTTGTATAGTGTACGTCGGGCTCAGCCTGATTGGCAGTCGACTTTGCCAGAATACTACAGGCCCTGGCATGCGCATACTGAATATAGGGGCCACTATTGCCCGCCAAACTCACCGTATCATCAATATCAAAGGCTATGTCGCCCCCCAGCCGATACCGTGCGAACACATATTTTATTGCTCCGAGCGTCACCGTCTCGATCAGCGATTCATCCTTCACTAGCTCGCGCACCTTCTCGCGCACCACTTCCACTACGTCGACCGCGCGCGATACATTACCGAGTCGTGAACTCATTTTTTTCCCATCACCAAAACGCACCGTTCCGTTCGTCAGATGCGTCATAGTGCCCGCCAGTTCCGGGCGAAACAGCTCCGCAGCCGTAAAGATAACCCTCATATACTCTTTCTGGTCATTACCCGTAATCAGAACACGGTGATCAAAGTTGTACTGCTCCTTCTCGAGCCATATCACTCCGATATCCTTCGTCTCATAGGTAGGAAGCCCCTTGCTTGTCACGAATACCCGCGTATGCAGGTGCTTGGTCTCATCCCCAACAAACACGACGGCACCGTCGCTTTCCTGCAAATTGCCAGCTGCAAGCTGCTCGCGCACCACGGCGAGCCCCACTGGTGCAGTTTCGCTCTCAGCATATTGATGCATTTGATCAACCTGAATCAGCCGATAAAACGCATTGAAATAATCATAACTCCAGCCCCGTGTCGTCCAATACAGCTGAGCAAGTGGCGATTCGTGATCATTCTCAGCATGGAACGCGTAGATCGCTTTGTTGAGCTCGTCAATCTCCTGCTTGGCCGTTTCATCTGCCTCATACTGCCCGGCCCCACGCACATAGCATCCGCTTATCCAGCGCGCGCGGGCAAAAGCATCGTCATCAAGCGACTGCAGTGCCTCGGGCTTAACACCACCAAGCGTAGCCACCATTCCCCATAGGCATTTCGCCACATGAAGTCCGACGTCGCCCCCAAAGCTAGTGCGGCGCACTGTAGCACCACTCCGTTCGAGTAAGCGCGCCAATACATCACCTGCCAATGTCTGGTATAGGTGTCCGGTATGCAGTTCCTTGAACGCATTGGGGCAGCTATACTCCATGACATAGGTTTGCTCCCGACGGCTCGTAGCTGGTTCTCGCGTGGCGAGGCGCTGTAGTTCCGCATCGCTGAGGGCGATATTCAAAAAGCCAGGGCCAGCGATCGTCACGTCCGCCAATGATGCGCTACTAGACAGCTTGTCTCGTAGCTGCTCCGCAATCTCTCGGGGCGGCTTGCCAAGCTTACCAGCTAGCTGCATGGCGACGCTCGTAGCATAATCACCAAATTGCGGGTCTGGACGCTCCAACTTAACAGAGACCTGTAGGTCATACAGCTCTGTAATAATCAGTTCAATCTGCTGCGCAAGTTGCTCCATATACCCCTAGTATACACGATTCACAGAGGTGCCGTGCGGGGGTTTACGTAACTACCATCGGCTAGTATCAGGGACTGCCTCTTTTGCATCTTCTACCTCTTGAACCTCTGGTGGCAAAGCGCCCTCTTGCCGCATCCCATGCCTAGTCATCGCTTGCTGGAACTGTCCCGAGTTGCTCAAGTTGCCCCAGCACCTCGATCGCCCTGGCAACCTCTTGAGCTACAAAAATCTGTTTGATACGCTTAGGGTCTGCAGGCATGTCACCATTCGAGCAATAGACATGCAAATTACCATCCTGGGCATACCCCGCACTGATAAGAGCATCCAGTAGTCTGGTGGAGCTCGGTGCGACATAATAGCGCCCCAAGTGATCAACATAGGTAATCGTGCCGTTGTTTGTATTGAACGTGCCCACTTTGCCTACACGCTCTCGTTCGACAGATGAGTTAAAGCTGTGCTCGATACCATAGGTTATCGTATCAGGATCAGGAATCTCCCCTCGAAATACGCCACAGTCATCAATACGCACGCCAGCTATTGCCGCAAACTCCGGTGGCAGCTCAACGCTGCCAAGATTCTTTTCGATTGCAACTTTAGCACAATCTACCATTTGAGAACTCACCTCACCAAGAGG
>APMI01023968.1_pt1 | contig 17513 bp, 24 predicted proteins | sample 667938 | NCBI WGS metagenome assembly APMI01 (sample SAMN01084076, study PRJNA167559) | wastewater metagenome | biome: Wastewater | place: Denmark: Ejby Moelle, Odense | collected 2011-11-28 | reverse complement strand
TCCGTGCGTCCGTTGGTGGATACTACAGTGACGTCCGGGGAGAGGAAGGCGGCGGAAACGCCAATGGCACTGGTGAGCAGGCCACCCGGGTCGTTGCGCAGGTCGAGAACCAGACCGTTGAGCTTGTTGCCGTCCTTGTAGAGCGTCGTGAGGTGTTTGGCTAGTTCGACGACCGTGTTTTCCTGGAACTGGGTAATGCGCACCCAGCCGTAGCCCGGTTCAACCAGCTTGGATTTGACGCTTTTCACCTTGATCACTTCACGCATCAGGGTCAGTTCGATCGGCTTTGTTTCACCCTTGCGAATGATCGACAGCTTGATTGGCGTCTTGGGTTTGCCGCGCATTTTCTTGACGGCATCGGACAGGGTCAGGCCCTTGACCGGGGTTTCGTCGAGCTTGAAGATCAGGTCGCCCGACTTGACGCCGGCGCGGTAGGCCGGGGTGTCTTCAATAGGGGAAATGACCTTGACCAAGCCATCTTCCATGCCGACTTCGATACCGAGGCCGCCGAATTCGCCCTGGGTGCCTACCTGCAGATCCTTGAAGGCATCGGCATCGAGATAGGTCGAATGCGGGTCGAGATTGGACAGCATGCCGGAAATGGCATTGGTGATCATTTTCTTGTCTTCGACCGGTTCGACGTAGCCCTGTTTGATGGCGCTATACACCTCGGCAAAGGTGCGCAGCTCCTCGATGGGCAGCCCGGGTTTCGCTTCCTTGTCGGCCATGGCCGGGAAGTTCAGACTGATCAGTGCGCCGGCGACAAAGGCGCCAACGGTCAAGCTAATGGTTTTCGTTTTGCTCATTTCAAGCTGGCCCATTTCATCGGGTCGATCGGTTGCCCTTGGTGGCGAAGTTCAAAGTATAAACCGGATTCCGGATTGCCCCCGCTGTTGCCGACAGTCGCCACCATTTCTCCGCCATTTACTGCCTGGCCGACTTGCTTGAGCAGGGAATCATTGTTGCCATAGATCGACAGGTAGCCGTCACCATGATCGACGATCAGCAAATTGCCGAATCCGCGCATCCAGTCGGCGAAGACGACGCGGCCACCGGCAATGGCCTTGACTTCGCTGCCTCGACCAGCCTTGATGAACAGGCCGCGCCAGGTGCCGCCACCGTCGCGTGGCGAACCGAAACGACCGGATACCGCGCCGCGTGTCGGCAGGCGCAGTCTGCCGCGCTGGCGGGCAAAGCTGCCATCGTTGGCAACCGGTTCGTAGCGATTTTCGGCCTCGGCGGTCTTCGGTCTGCTGGGCTCGGTATCCGGCGCGGGGCGGACGGGCTCCTTGTCCACACGGGCGACCTGCTTGTTTTTCTGTTGGCGTTCAGCCGCCCTGGCAGCTTTGGCGACCCGAGCTTCCTCCGCGATGCGGGCTGCCCTTTCAGCGCGGGCAGCCTTTTCCGCGCGTGCAGCTTGGGCAGCGAGGGCTTTGGACAGGCGGTCGATAAGGCCGGTCAGGCGTTTTTCGTTTTGCTGCAGATTGCCAATTTCCTTGCGCTGGGCGCTGACCTTGCTGGAGATCTGGGCAAACAGTTTCTGTCGTTCTTCACGTTGCTTTTGCAGTTCGGCGTGGCGTTTTTGTTGCTCCGCCTCGATTTCGGCGAGTTCGGTACTACGTTCCTTGGCGTCGGCAGTCAGGGATTTTTTCTTGGCAAGGTTGGCGTTGATCTCGCCCATCATGTCGGCGCGGGTCAGGGCGATCGCAGAAACATAGTGCAGATCGCGCGCCATCTGGTTCGGGTCGTTGCCATTGAGTAGCAGTTGCAGCGAATCCGGTGTGCCGCGCAGGTATTGTTGATAAATCAGTTTTTCCAGTTGCGTTTGCTGCTGGCCGAGCGTGGCACTGAGTTCTTGCGACTGTAGTTCCAGACTTTTGAGCTTTTTTTCCAGTTGACCGCGGGAATCGTTCAGGGCGCGCTGTTCCCGCTCCATAAGGGAAATCAGGCGGTCAGCTTCACTTAGTCGCTCGCCAGCGTCCGCTTTGCTCGCTTCGCTGCTGGATAATTCCTTGCGCAGACCATTAATTCGGCTGCGCAATTCGCCCAGATCGGCCTGCTTTTCAGCAATATCGGGAGATGCAGCCGTTTCAGCGGATTTTTTTTCAATGCTGCGTGACTTCGCGCTAACCAGCGGCGTGCCAAGGAAAATGGCGGCAATCAGCGCCACCGTCAGCCTTTGGCCGGTGCGCTGGAGCCTGCGCATACCGAGCCGGGCGTGTCCAACTGTCATCGTGGAGTGATTTCGTTCAAGCGAAACGCAAAACGCTATTTTATAATGCGCCATTCATCGATATCGAGGTTTTATCTTGGAAACCCCTTCCTTTAGTCTGATCGACAAGCAGGAGCACATTGAGCTGGCGGCTCGTGCGCTGAAATCCATCGCCCATCCGCTACGCTTGAAGATTCTTTGCGTGCTTGGCGAGCAGGAGGCCTGCGTGCAGGAAATCGTCGATGCAGTCGGGACGTCGCAGAGCAATATTTCCCAGCATTTGGCCATTCTTCGCGAAAAAGGTGTGTTGGTGACCCGCAAGGATGCCAACCGTGTTTATTACCGGGTCGGCGATCAGCGCACGTTGCAGCTGGTCAGCATGATGCGGGAAGTCTTTTGTGGCGAAGGAGCTTAAGTAATGCCGATGGAATTCATTAATCAGAATGTTATGCTGATCGGGCTGGTGGTCGTCAGCGGCTTGTCGCTGCTTTGGCCATTGCTGGCGCGTCCGTCGGGCAATAGCGTCAATCCGGTCGAGGCTACGCTGCTGATCAATCGCGAAGATGCGCACATTCTGGACGTGCGCGAGCCGGATGAGTTTGCAGCAGGGCACCTGCCCGAGGCGAAAAATATTCCGACCAGCAAGCTCGCAGATCGCATTGGCGAGCTTGAGAAGTTCAAGGACAAGCCGATCATCGTCTGTTGTGCTTCCGGCATGCGTTCGAACAAGGCATGTGCCGAACTTAAGAAGAATGGTTTCGAAAAATTGCATAATCTGGCTGGCGGCGTCGATGCTTGGGTTGGGGCCGGTTACCCCGTCAAGAAAGGGAGCAAGAAGTAAATGGGCGTTCATGTATTGATGTACACCACCGCGGTTTGCCCCTATTGCACGCGGGCCAAGCAATTGCTTGGCGCTCGTGGCGTCACGGAAATTGAAGAAGTTCGCGTCGACCTCGATCCGGAGCGTCGCGATGAAATGATGCAGAAAACAAAGCGGCGTACAGTGCCGCAAATCTTCATTGGCGAGACCCATGTGGGCGGCTGTGACGATCTTTATGCCCTTGATGCTGCCGGCGAACTGAAGTCGCTGCTCGAAGGCTGATTCAACCGATTTAACTTTTGAAAGAGAACCATGGAACAAAACGAACAGCCCGTCTTCGGTATTGAAAAACTTTACGTCAAGGATCTGTCGATCGAAGTGCCGAACGCCCCGGAAATTTTCCTCGAGCGTGAGCAGCCTCAGGTGGAGATTCAGCTCAACACGGGTGGCCGTGCTGTTGGCGAAGGCGTCTACGAAGTGGTGCTGACCGTGACGGTGACGGCCAAGATCAGCGACAAGACGGTTTTCCTGGTTGAGGTCGGCCAAGCAGGCATTTTCCGTATACAGAACGTGCCGGAAGAACAGATCGAGCCGCTGATCGCTGTCGCCTGCCCGAACATCTTGTTCCCGTATGCCCGCGAAGCCGTGTCTGATGCGGTCAGCCGCGCCGGCTTCCAGCCCATCGTCCTGCAGCCGGTGAATTTCGAAGGCATGTACATGCAGCGCCTGCAGCAGGCAGAGCAGGCTGGCGCGCCGGCCGACGCGTCCATTCAGTAAGATGACCATGTGGCGTCGCGCCCTTGTCGCCCTGTCGCTGATCAGCGCTGCCGGAGCAGCGCTGGCCATTGATTACCGGTCGGTCGGTGTGCCGGCAGCCATCCTCTACGATGCACCGTCGCAGCAGGGCAAGAAGCTCTACCTGATCAAGGCGCAGACACCGGTTGAAGTGGTGGTGAAGCTCGAAGGCTGGTTCAAGGTGCGTGATGCCGAAGGCACGCTGGCATGGGTCGAGTCACGCAATGTCGCTGAGCGCAGGACGCTGGTGGTGACCGCGCCGATGGCCGAGATCCGTCAGTCGGACAAGCCGGATTCGCCAGTGCTTGTCGAGTTGGAAAAATGGGTTGCGGTGGACTTCGTTGAATCGGCATCGCCTGGCTGGGTCAAGGTTCGCCATCGCGATGGCGCTGTTGGTTACATTCGCTCGACTCAGGTGTGGGGCTTATGAAAATTACACTGCTCGGCGCAGGTGCCTGGGGGACAGCGTTATCGATTGCCTTTGCGGGCAAGCATGAGCTGACGCTATGGTCGCGCGAGGAAGATGTGGCGGCCGACCTCGAGGCTACCCGCGAAAACCATCGGTTCTTCCCTGGCTACAAGTTGCCGGAATCAGTGCTTGTGTCGACTGATTTCGCCGCTGCGGTGGCCGATGCCGAATTGTTGATCATTTCGACACCCATTGCCGGCTTGCGTCCAACGCTTGAGCGATTGAAAGCGCTGGGTTGTGTACTGCCCGTGCTGTGGGTGTGCAAGGGTTTCGAGGCCGGTAGCGGCAAGTTGCCGCATCAGGTGGTGGCTGAAGTGCTTGGCGTCGAGGCAATATGCGGCGCCCTGTCCGGCCCTAGTTTTGCAGAAGAGGTGGCGGCCGGCCAGCCAACCGCTGTATCGCTGGCGGCTAACGATCCTGCCTTTGCTCGTGAAGCGGCTCGCCAGTTGCACACGACACGCCTGCGTATCTACGCCAATGACGATCTGGTCGGTGTCGAAGTGGGTGGGGCCGTCAAGAATGTGCTGGCCATTGCTACCGGTGTTTGCGACGGACTGGGTCTTGGCCTGAATTCCCGGGCGGCGCTGATGACGCGTGGCCTGGCCGAAATCGCGCGTCTTGGCCTGGCGCTGGGTGCCGACCGTCAGACCTTCATGGGGCTGGCCGGCATGGGGGACCTGATCCTGACTTGCACAGGTGATCTGTCGCGTAATCGCCGGGTTGGTCTGGCGCTGGCACAGAACAAGTCACTGCCGCAGATTCTCGAAGAGCTGGGGCATGTAGCCGAAGGCGTTTATACCGCCCGCGAAGTGGATCAGTTATCCAGCCGGCTCGGGATCGACATGCCGATCAGTGCCGCAGTTGCGGCAGTGCTCGATGGTCGCCTTTCCGCCGCGGAGGCGCTTGAGCAGCTGATGGCGCGCGACCCGAAGGAAGAACTGGCTTAAACAGTCGGCTTAAAGCGAGCCTGCGAAGCCGGCCTGGCGCCAGGCTTCGAAAACCGTGACGGCTGCAGCGTTGGAGAGGTTGAGGCTGCGCTGCCCTGCCTGCATTGGCAGGCGGAGTCGCTGTTCTGGTGGAAATTCTGCGAGAACCTCAGGCGGCAAGCCGCTGGTTTCGCGACCAAAAACAAAAACATCGTCCGTCTGCAATGCGCTACTGAAGAGGCTGGTAGTGCCTTTGGTGCTCATCGCAAACAGCCGTCGCCCGGCCAGGGCAGCCTTGCAGGCGTTCCAGTCCGCGTGGTGCAGCACGCGGGCATATTCGTGATAGTCCAGTCCGGCCCGGCGCAAGCCCTTGTCGGTAATGTCAAAACCGAGTGGCTCGACAAGATGTAGTTCGGCGCCAGTGTTTGCGCACAGGCGAATGATGTTGCCCGTATTGGGCGGGATTTCAGGTTGATAGAGTACGACAGCAAACACGCGACGGCTTTCAAACGGTCAAGGGGGCAAATTAGAGCACGGATTCAGTGCTTTAGCGCACGGGCGATGACGGCGACAGTGACCGATGCTGCGCCGTGCAGTTTGAGGATGCGGGCGCATTCGTTGACGGTGGCGCCAGTGGTCATGACGTCATCGATCAGCAACAGACGCTTGCCGGTAAAGTCGGTGCGGCATTCGAAGGCGCCGCGCACGTTGCGACGGCGCTGCTTGAGCGGTTGCTCGGCTTGCGGTGGCGTGGGGCGTGTGCGCAGGACGTTACTGCGGTCAACCGGAAATTTCAGGCAAATTCCCAAATTTCGCGCGATCTCGGCGGATTGATTAAAGCCACGCTCACGCAGGCGCTCAGGGTGTAGCGGCAGAGGAATGATGCAATCGTATTCCTCCGTACCCAATAGCTCGGCCAGTCGTCCGGCGCTCCAGTCGGTGACGGCGAGTTGATGGCCATATTTCATGGCATGAATAATCCGGTCGACCGGAAAGTCATATTGATAGAGCGCCAGCGTGCGGTCGAAGTTGGGTGGCTCATGGAGACAGGCACCACAACGCTCTCCGTGCGTGGTTTGCGTGGCGCACAGCGGGCACAGCGCGGCCGGCAGGCGAGGAAGATCCCCGATGCAAGGTGGACAGAGCAGTTTGCCCTGGCTGTCTGCAGTACACAGCAGGCAGCTTGCCGGGAGTGTCGCGTTCAGGATTTGTTGGCCGAGGCGTTTGAGGCTGTCGGGCTGGGGTAAAATTGACATCAAGCGGGAGCGTCCGTGATAATCCATAATTACCGATGCGGTTCGTATCTGATTTTCATAGTATTTTTCACGCAAGGTCTTTCATGCAAGCTAGTGCTGTCGCCGCTGTTTCGTCTGCGTCACTGTCTGTCCCTGCCCGTCGCTGGACGGTTGCGGAAGTGATCGCGCTTTACGAGTTGCCGCTCATGGATTTGATCTGGCGCGCCCAAGGTGTTCATCGCGAGAATTTCGATCCGAACGCTATTCAACGCTCGACGCTGCTTTCGGTCAAGACCGGCGGATGTTCCGAAGACTGTAGCTACTGCTCACAGTCGGCCCGCTATGATACCGATACCGAGCGTGAACGCCTGATGCCGCTCAATGAGGTCGTTGCCGCCGCCAAGGCTGCCAAGGACAAGGGTGCATCCCGCTTCTGCATGGGTGCCGCCTGGAAGGGGCCGAAAGACAACGATCTCGACCGCGTCCTCGACATGGTTCGCGAAGTGAAGGCGCTTGGCATGCAAACTTGCGTCACGCTAGGCATGCTCAAGGATGGCCAGGCTGAAAAGCTGAAGGAGGCCGGTCTCGATTATTACAACCACAATCTTGATACCGACAAGGAGTTCTACGGTCAGGTTATCAAGACGCACACGCATGATGATCGCCTCGATACGCTCGATCAGGTGCGCGATGCCGGGATCAATGTCTGTTCAGGTGGCATCATCGGCATGGGTGAATCGCGCAAGAACCGCGCGGGTCTGCTCGTCCAGCTAGCCAATCTGCCCAAGGCGCCGGAATCCGTGCCGATCAACAATCTGGTGCCGATTCCCGGGACGCCGATGGCAGACAATGATCGTCTCGATCCTTTCGAATTTGTGCGTACCATTGCCGCTGCCCGCATCATGATGCCGTCCTCGTGGGTTCGTTTGTCGGCGGGGCGCCAGCAAATGAGTGATGAACTGCAGACGTTGTGCTTCTTGGCTGGCGCCAATTCGATGTTCTATGGTGATCGCCTGCTGACGACTGACAACCCTGATGTCGATCGCGACGACGCGCTGTTTGCGCGTATCGGCGTCAAGGCCGTTTGAGCACAGCCAGTCCTCATGCAGGTTTCGTCGATCGGCAGCATGTCGGTCGACGCTTCGCCAGAGTCGCCGACACCTATGGTGACGGCGACTTTTTCGCACGGGAGATCGATCGCCGGATGCAAGAGCGACTTGATTTCGTCACGCTTGAGCCCAAACGTGTTCTCGATCTGGGCTGTAGTCGATGCGGCAGTTTCTCCGGGCTAGCGACGCGCTACCCGGATGCTGATCTGATCGGACTGGATGTCGTACCAGCCATGCTCTCCGCGGGCCGTGTTCCGCGCCTTGGTTGGCAACGCTGGCTTGGTCTCGGTAAGCGTTCCGAGCCGCTTCGTGTGGCCGCTGATGCTTCCAATTTACCGCTGAAATCCCGGTCGACCGCGTTAGTGTGGTCCAATCTGCTGTTGCACTGGCTGGATGATCCGATCCCGGCCTTGGCCGAAGCGCATCGCGTTCTGGACGTTGGCGGATTACTGATGTTTTCCACACTGGGGCCGGATACGCTGAAAGAACTGCGCTCATCGTTTGCGGATGGCTACGCCCACACCCAACGCTTCGCCGATATGCATGATCTGGGTGATATGGTCGTCGGTTGCGGATTTGCCGATCCGGTGATGGACATGGAGACCATCACGCTAACCTATGACGACCTTGATGCCCTGTTTGCCGAGCTACGCGCCGCGGGCTCTTCCTGCGCCATGAAGGCCAGGCGGCACAGTCTGACCGGGCGCCGCTCGTGGGCGACGGGGCGGGCTACCTATGAAGCCATGCGCAAGGATGGCAAGCTGCCAGCGACATTCGAAGTGATTTACGGGCATGCCTGGAAGGCTGCGCCTAAGCAGACTCAGGATGGCCGGGCCATCATTCGTTTCGATCTGCCGCGCAAATCCTGAATTATTCTGGCTTTTGCTTGAAGAATTTCAACGGCTTGGTCGACTGAAATTGCGGCACCGGAATTGCCTTGCGTTTGCGCTCGCGAATTCGCCAGCTCAACAAGAATGCCACGGCGATGGCATAGGCCAGCGGCCACAGCAAGGCGCTAGCCTTGGTCAGCCAGAAATAATGCACGCAAGCAAGAATGCTGATCAGATAGATATTTCGATGTAATTCCTGCCACTTGCGGCCGCCCAGTTGTCGAACGGCCCAATTGTTCGACGTGGCAGCAAGCGGAATCAGTAGCAGGAATGCAGCAAAACCAACAGTTACAAACGGACGCTTGAAGATATCACTGGCGATTTCATCAATGGAAAAGGCATGGTCAAAACCAATGAAACTCAGGAAATGCAGTGTCGCGTAGAAAAAACAAAATAAGCCAAGCATGCGGCGCAGGCGGAGTAGCCAGTGCCATTGAGTCATAGCCCGTAATGGCGTAACGCACAGGGTGATCAGTAGTAGATTGAAGGTCCAGGTGCCTGTCCAGCGCTGAACGAACTCAACCGGATTGGTGCCAAAATCACGGGTGTAGGCACCCCAAAGCAAGCGACCGAAAGGCATTAGACAAACTGTGAAAAGTGCAGCCTTGATTAGGTTCAGGTGGCGAGCATCGGGATTGCGATTCATGTCAGGATGTTTTCCTTGTATCCATCTTGGTACACAGGTTTGGGAGATGGTTGGCAAGATTGATCGAAGGTGCTTGCCGAAATAACGGCCGATCCTGAGTGCGGGCTTTTGCCGCTACAGTGAGGATGGTTAGAAGGTGTCTGTGAATGAGAAAGCTTTTGCAACGGCGGACTTGTCATCTGAGGTTCTCGACCTAAGGGGCAAAAAATCCGTCGCCAAAGGCGCTCAGGCAGCGAGTGCGGCCCGAAGGTCGGCGATATCTTCCTCCGCCTCTATCAGGAGGTCTGCATATCTCGCCAGATTGGCTTCATGTGCAACCGCTTCATCCTCGGTGATCGAATTGGCCTGCCAAGCAAGATCGTTGCCGGCGAGAAGGATGGCGAAATACAGAATGTCACTGACTGTACATGGCGTCTCAACGTTGCGCAATAAACTTTGATCGCGCACAGCTTCAGTGATGGAGCTCGGGACCCCGAGGATATACAGAAGACTCTCGCCTATGCCTTCGTGCCAACCGGAAAGGAGTTCGATCATTGCCGACTCGTTATTGCGATACTCCGGATATTCCGCGGCACGATATAGCAAGTAATACACGCCAATGTTGTGCACTAGTCCGGCCATCATCGCCTCGTCAGGCTTAACGCGACCCAGATGCCGAGCCAGCACCCGGGCGATGGCAGCAACTTGTACAGAGTGCTCCCAAGACTCGCGCGCAATTCGGTCATAGGCAACGAGATTCTTTGATTTCAACATCTGGTCCATAGCCACGGCAAGTGAAGTCGTGCGAACAATGTCAAAACCCAGCCGCCCAATCGCCGTTCCAAGATCCGAAATCCGCTCACCGAAGGGGTTATGGCTAACAGAGTTGGCTAGGCGTAGCAGTTTGCTGGAAATCAGCGGCTCAACGCCAATAGCCTGAACCACTTGCGCTAGATTGGCAAAAGGATCTTTCAGGGTATTGCGAACGAGTATGGCCGCATCCAGACACGTCGGGAAATTGACATCGCCCGACAGGTCGCGGGCAATATCTTCGAGAATGCGGAAGTGAGCGCTGTTGTTGCCTGACATTTCAACCGGCGATGTAACGCGCCAGCTGATCGATCAGGAACTTCTGGTTGCTGATGGTTTCCTTGACCATGTCGCCAATCGAAATCATGCCCACAACACCACCGTCAGCATCTAAAACCGGCAGGTGGCGGAAGCGTTTTTCGGTCATTAGCGCCATGCATTCATCGATCGTACTGGCTGGGGTTACATAGGCAACCTTTTCGCTCATGATTTCGCGAACCAGGGTCTCTTTGGATGTCTTGCCATGCAGGATGATTTTCCGGGCGTAGTCTCGTTCGGAAAAAATACCGACCAACTGTTCGCCATCCAGTACCAGCACTGCGCCAACTTCGTGTTTGGCCATGACGTTCAGTGCGTGAAACACGGTATCGCCCGGTGCGACAACTGCGAGTGGGCGATCCTTGCCAGCCAGAAGTTGCTTCAATGTCTTCATATCTAATCTCCTACTCTGTTGGGATGCAGTACGTTCAGTCTATTCTCGTCAGCTTGGTGTGCCAAGGGCGAAAAGTAAAAAGGCAGCCTAAGCTGCCTTTTTTGAGTGATATGCGTATTAACGAAGACCAGCGGCGTATTCGGCAACAGCCTTGATTTCGGCATCGGAAAGCTTGCCAGCGATCATGCGCATCATCTTTTCCGGATCGTTGGCGCGTTCTTCGACACGGAATGCCTTCAACTGGGTTTCGGTGTATTCAGGGTATTGGCCAGCCAGGCGTGGGTAAAGGGCGGGCAAGCCGGCACCGGCCGGGCCGTGGCAGCCCGCGCAGGCGGGAACGCCTTTCTTGAAATCACCCTGACGCCAGATTTTCTGACCCAGCGCAATCTGCTTTTCATCCTTGGCAGCTGCCGGCTTTTGCTTTTGGCTGGAGAACCAGGCGGCGACATTTTTCATGTCCTCATCGGACAGCGCTGCAGCCATGCCAGCCATAATCGGGTTGTTGCGCACTGCCGGCTTGTCACCGGCTGGCTTGAAATTCTTCAACTGCTTGTAGATGTATTCCTCGACCTGCCCGGCCAGAATCGGATTGGCAGAAACCTGACTGTTGCCATCGGCGCCATGACAGGCAACACAGACGGTTTCAGCGATGGCCTTGCCCTTGGCGGGGTCAGCTTTTGCTGAAGCTTCCTCGGAAGCGTGGGTGACGAAACTGGTAGCAAGAAGAATTGCCATTGCCGCTGTACGGATCATTTCGAACTCCTAGTGCGCGTTTTTGGGCGCTTTGGCCGGAACGGATGTTACAAACCTGTTATTCTATATTAGTTCTCCGCCCGCTTGGCGGGTCTTCCGAGTTTTTTATGCCTCTGTTTCAACAGGCCGTTTTTCTTACAACTGTCGCCAATCTCCGCGACTTGCCGCAAGACTCCGTTCGCGAAGTCGCCTTTGCCGGTCGCTCAAATGCAGGCAAATCTTCAGCCATTAATACTTTGGCGGGGCGGGTGCGGCTGGCTTATGTCAGCAAAACGCCGGGCCGTACCCAACATCTGAATTATTTCACCCTGGCGGATGGAAAATATTTTGTCGACTTGCCCGGTTATGGCTATGCGAAGGCCCCGGAAGCGATTCGTTCGCAATGGGAAGGATTGATTGGCCCGTATCTGAGTAAGCGGAGTCCGTTGGCTGGTCTGGTGGTCATCATGGATATTCGCCGGCCGATGACTGATCTGGATTTACGGCTGATTGACTGGTTTCGACCAACCGGTCGGCCGATTCATATTCTGCTGTCGAAGTCTGACAAGTTGAGCCGGCAGGAACAGACCAAGGCGCTGCGCTCAGTGAGAGCGGAAGTGGCGACTTGGGGAGACGCTGAACTGTATTCCGTCCAGCTCTTTTCCAGCCTGAAAAAGACGGGCGTGGAGGAGGCAGAGGGCGTTCTGGCGAATTGGCTGGAGATTGAAATGAAGCATAAAGAAAACAAAGGGCCCCCGGATAAGGGGGGTCCGGGGGCCAAAAAGCCTTAACGGTGTCAAGGCGCCCGCTCAGGGAGGTGAAGCGGGAGACAGCATTTGCCGTCTTGGGACTGTGACGTACGTCAATGCAAGAAGTTCCTTTCCAGTGAAAAATTGTTTGGTGATTAATCAATTGAGGTTGAAGCATGGCTGTTGTTAGCGGTGGTTTTCCCGGGACCCGGATGCGCCGTATGCGGCGTGATGATTTTTCTCGCCGTTTGATGCGGGAGTCGGTCCTTACGGTTGATGACTTCATCTACCCGGTTTTTGTTCTCGAAGGTGAAGGGCGCATCGAGAGGGTTTCATCGATGCCAGGTGTTGAGCGCCAGTCGCTGGATGTACTGCTGAAAACGGCAGAGCGTGCCGTAAAGCTTGGTATCCCCGCGCTTGCGTTGTTTCCGGTGATCGATGCTTCACTGAAGTCGCTGGGGGCGGAAGAAGCCTACAACACGCATGGCTTGGTACCGCGGGTCATTAGAGCCTTGAAGCAAGAGTTTCCCGGGCTTGGCGTGATCACCGATGTGGCACTCGATCCGTATACCAGCCATGGTCAGGATGGGTTGATTGACGATACCGGCTATGTGCTCAATGACGAAACGCTGGCGGTGCTCGCCAGGCAGGCGCTTTGCCATGCCGAGGCGGGTGCTGATGTGGTGGCGCCGTCAGACATGATGGATGGTCGGATTGCCCGCATTCGTTCCGAGTTGGAAGGTGCCGGCCAGATTTACACGAGAATTCTGGCTTACTCGGCCAAGTATGCTTCTGCCTTTTACGGTCCGTTCCGCGACGCGGTCGGTTCGGCGAGTAATCTGGGTAAAGGCAATAAATACACCTACCAGATGGACCCGGGCAATAGTGACGAGGCGCTACGCGAAGTGGCACTGGATCTTGAAGAGGGGGCGGATATGGTCATGGTCAAGCCGGGCATGCCGTATCTGGATATCGTTCGTCGTATCAAGGATGAGTTCAAGGTGCCGACCTATGCCTATCAGGTCAGCGGCGAATACGCGATGCTGAAGGCTGCGGCGCAGAATGGTTGGCTGGACGAAAGGGCTTGCGTGCTGGAAAGCTTGTTGGCCTTCAAGCGCGCGGGCGCTGATGGCATCCTGACCTATTTTGCGCTGGATGCTGCAGAGTATCTCAAGGGCTGAAAAGGGGATACGTTTTCGGTGATAGAAAGGGCGGCCATGGCCGCCCTTTGGTTATTCAGGCACCCGGTGCGCCGGATTGTGACAGGCAGGCGAAGTAGAGCATCGGCCATTGCTGTGGCCATTGGGTCAGCGGCTCGCGGCTGAAGCCGCTACGGGCATATTGTTCCCATCGGCCGACGACATAGCAACGAAGCAAGTTGGCCAGTGCGCCAAAATCGGCATCGGGCTTCAGGTTTTCCTGCGTGGCGGCGATGCGCAAGGCTTGCTTCATGGCGCCTTCGATCTTGTCGAGCAAGGCATTGATGCGGAGTTGCAGGCGTTCGTTTTCGTTAACCAGTACGTCGCCGATCAGGACCCGGGTCATGCCGCGATTCCTTTGCGCGAAGCGCAGTAACAGGCCAATGATTTGTTCGATCTGCTTGAAGCCTTCTGTTTCTTCCGAGGTGATCTTGTTGATGACGCTGAACAGGCTTTGCTCGATAAATTCGATCAGGCCTTCAAACATCTGGGCCTTGCTGGCGAAGTGACGGTAGAGGGCGGCTTCGGAGCATTCGAGCTTGCCAGCGAGGGCGGCGGTGGTGATCTTTTCCCCTTTCGGTGTCTCCAGCATTGCGGCCAGCATTTGCAGAATTTGCAGCCGACGTTCACCCGGTTTTGTCGCCATGGGACCCCTCCTCAAATTTCGTTTTTGGCTGAAATTTCCAGTCGACCGTAGAATTTTGATAGTTGTGTTGCCGAACGGATTTTAACGTCAACAAAGGGTGACTGACGTAAGCCAGCACTCACCCACACGGTCTTCATGCCCAGCTTTTTGGCAGTCACCAGATTTGGCAGGCTGTCCTCGACCATGATGCAGCGCCGTGGGTCGAGGTGTTCCGCGCGTAGCAGGGCACGGAAGCCGGCCATCATGGGCTTGGGTTGAAAACGCACATTTTCTACTGAGTAAACGGCATCGAAGCACGCGCCCAATCCGGTGATGTCGAGGATGGCATCGGCGTAATGCCTGGGCGCGTTGGAGAAAATAATCTTGCGGCCGGGCAGGCGGCGCAATTGATGAATCAATTGCTTGTCGAAGACGACCATGCGCTTCAGGTCGGGAAACTGATGCGTCTCCCAAAGGAAATGCCGGGGGTCGGTTCCATGGTGGCGCATCAGGCCGAGAAGTGTGGCGCCATAGCGCACCCAGTACTCCTGTCGGATACGTGTGGCTTCCGTGTCGTCTACGCCCAGATGCCGCTCAATGTATTCACGCATCGAACGGTTAATGTGGGGAAAAATATGAGGGGTCGCGTTGTGGAGCGTGTTGTCCAGGTCGAACAACCAAACGCGACTCTTTGTCGGGGCGCGCATGATTTTATGGGCATCCCCTTTCTGGGCTGGCGCACAGTTTGTGGCATGCCTTCGCGTCACGCCTGCTCCGGCATGACTCAGTGCGACTTGATCATTGTGCCGACACCATGGTCGGTCAGGATTTCAAGCAGCAGTGCGTGCTCGACTCGACCGTCGATGATATGCACCCCCTTGACGCCATTGCGGGCAGCATCAAGCGCCGAGCCAATCTTGGGCAGCATGCCGCCGGACAACGTGCCGTCCGCGACCATGTCATCGATCTGTTTCGGCGTGATGCCGGTGATCAGATTGCCTTCCTTGTCGAGCACGCCCGGGGTGTTGGTCAGCAGCACCAGTTTTTCGGCCTTGAGAACTTCGGCTATCTTGCCGGCGACGACGTCGGCATTAATGTTGTAGGTCTCCCCATCCTTCCCCACGCCAATAGGTGCAATGACCGGGATGAAGGCGCCTTTGTCGAGGTGATCGATCAGTGATGGGTCGATTGAGGTGATCTGGCCAACCTGGCCGACGTCGATCAGGTCGCCTGGGTGGTCCTTGTCCTCGAGCATCAATTTTTTGGCACGAATGAAGTTGCCGTCCTTGCCGGTCAGGCCAACCGCCTTGCCGCCGTGCTGGTTGATCAGGTTGACGATGTCTTTGTTGACCTGGCCGCCGAGTACCATTTCGACCAATTCCATGGTTTCGGCGTCGGTCACGCGCATGCCCTGAATGAATTCGCCCTTTTTGCCGACGCGTCCGAGCAGGTTTTCGATCTGTGGGCCTCCGCCGTGTACAACGACGATATTGAAGCCGACCAGTTCAAGTAGTACCACGTCACGGGCAAAACAGCTCTTCAGGTGTTCATCAGTCATCGCGTTTCCACCGTACTTGACAACAATGGTTTTGCCGTGGAAACGCTTAATGTAGGGCAGGGCTTCGGCCAAAACGGCGGCCTTGGTGCCGGGGGAAAGGTTTTCGATGCTCATGGCGGGCTCCAAGTGGAATCGCCGCGGATTGTACAAAGAAAAAGGCCGGAAAGGGGCCCGGCCTTCTTGGTTAAAGTTGTTAACTCATTCGATATTGAGGCGTCTGGTCGCGCTTGCGGTGCGTTTCGGGAGAGTTAGTTCAAGTACGCCATCATTAAATTTGGCGCTTGCGGTACTATCGTCCAGGTCCTGTGCCAATTGGAAAGAACGGGAAATTTTTCCAAAATAGCGTTCGGAGCGAAGTACACGATCTCCGTCCTTCACTTCTTTTTCCTGCTTTGTTTCAGCGCTAATGGAGACTTGGTTTCCGTCGATAACGACGTGAATATCGTCTTTCTTGACACCGGGTAATTCGGCGTGCACCAGATAGTTGTCGCCCTGCTCCTTCACATCCATTTTGATTGATGGTGGTTGGGCTGGCGTGTTATTGAAATCAACAGGGCGAACGAAAAAACCGCGGAACAGATCGTCGAATGGGTCGACTCGAGTGATATTAGCCATGGTTACCTCCTTGGTTGATCAAACTTTCTTGCTACCAATATAGGAGGTGTTTTGGTGGTTTCAAGTCCTCGTGTTGAGTTGCTGACGAAGCATGAGAATCGCGTCACGGTTGCTCCATGAAAAGCACATTCCAGCAGCCTCCTGCCAGGGTAGCCATTGCCAGCTTCGATGCTCGTCGGGGGCGGTGGTAATGTCGATGCGCTGAGGGATCAGCAAACTAAAGACATGCTCAATGTTGTGCGTGATACCGGGGGCGTAGCGGTGACGCCATTCACGGAATATTTCGTAGGTATTGGTGATCCGCCAGTCGGAAAGCAGTCCGCTCGCAGCGTCGATACCAGTTTCTTCCAGTACTTCACGGCGAGCGGTGTCGATCAGTTCTTCATTGCCTTCGCGGCTGCCGGTTACTGATTGCCAAAATCCAGGATGAGCTGCGCGTTCCAGCAAAAGTACATCGTGCGATGCTGTGTGGATGACGACCAGAACCGATACCGGCTGTTTGGAGCGGGTCATGCCTCGGGGAAGGACTGGATGCCCCGCGCCGGGGAGTCAATCAGAATCCAAAAAGGGGTCTGCATATCACGGCGGGCTTCGGCCGCCGCTTTAAATACTTCAATAAGTGTGGCGAAATCGTCAGGATCGGCTGTACGCAATCGGGAAATGCCGTTAATCATCAAGACATGGCCCTTGGCTGGGTGCCAGTCGGGATCGGTTAGGCAGTCGAATAGGGCATCAAAATTCGCGCCATACCAGATTGGGAAATCCAGTGCTGAACCCAGTTGGTAAAGTACTTTTTCTGCGGTGGAGTGTTCAGCAATGTCGGCAGTTAGTACCTTGAAATGAAGACGGTTACATGCCGCTTTTATTGTAGCCTGGCGTGAGGCAGGGAGGAAATAGATTCCGGACTGGTCTGCATTCTTCAACAAGGCAAGGCTCATCGCTATTCTCTATTCCTTGATGCGCCGAAAGGATTTGTAATGGTCGTCAGTGTAATAAAACTCGCCACGTTGCCCTGAAATAATTCGACGTGGGCCGCGGTCGTTTCTCCAAGGGGTCTTGACCGTGAATTCGCGGTAATAGCCGCGTGGTTGCGCAGGTAGTTGCCGTTCAAAATTGCCGAAGGTAATGCCATCGCGACTGTAGGGAAACGGCCCGCCATTTTTGATCAGAACAAGCGTTTGCCTTGCTTCGCGTGGCAAATCTGCGGTCGACACCCATTCCGAGGTGGCGCTTCGGTCGATCAGCATGCCGAATGCGCTCCCTATCGCCAATATGGCGATGATCAGGAGGCGCATCCAGTATTTCACGATGACTTAGGTGGGGCTGAGTTCGACTTGCGTTTCCACCTTTTGACGCAGGCGGATATGCAGTTCACGCAACTGCTTCTCATCAACACCTGATGGTGCATCAGTGAGCAGACACTGGGCACGCT
>APMI01012046.1_pt1 | contig 17522 bp, 13 predicted proteins | sample 667938 | NCBI WGS metagenome assembly APMI01 (sample SAMN01084076, study PRJNA167559) | wastewater metagenome | biome: Wastewater | place: Denmark: Ejby Moelle, Odense | collected 2011-11-28 | reverse complement strand
TTTTACACAAGTACACCTTTGTGTAATGTTGTAAATTTATAAAAAATATTGTTAAAACAATAAAAATATAAAAATAAATACGATATATGATTAAATATTTCATAAATGAAAAATAAAAATTCAATACCTAATCGTTTAAACAGATAAATAATTCATAAAAATATTCTAAATTTCATAAATTTGCATATTACAAGAATTGATTATGGAAGTAGAAGAAAAAAAACCGCTCAATTTCATTGAACAAATCATAGAAAATGACCTCGAAAATGGTCTAGATGCAGCTAAGCTAAGATTCAGATTTCCGCCTGAGCCTAATGGTTACTTGCACGTAGGTCACACCAAGGCTATTTGTATTAATTTTGGTTTGGGACAAAAATATGGAGCGCCAGTAAATTTAAGATTTGATGACACCAATCCTGAAAAAGAAGAACAGGAATTTGTAGATGCCATCAAAGAAGATATTAAATGGCTTGGTTTTACGTATGACCAAGAACTTTATGCTTCAGATTACTTCCAGCAATTGTATGATTGGGCTGTAGAAATGATTAAACAAGGTAAAGCTTATGTAGATGAGCAACCATCTGAATTAATTACAGAACAAAGAAAAAACCCTACAGAACCAGGGATAGAATCTCCTTACAGAAATAGACCTACAGAAGAATCTCTAGATTTATTTGAAAAAATGAAAAACGGAGAATTCGAAGAAGGTGCTATGTCTCTAAGAGCCAGAATAGACATGACCTCGCCTAATATGAATATGCGTGATCCTGTAATGTACAGAATTCTTAAAAGACCTCACCACAGAACTGGCGAAAAATGGAAAATCTATCCTATGTATGATTGGGCTCATGGCGAATCCGACTATCTAGAGCAAATTTCGCATTCCCTTTGTTCATTAGAATTTGAAAACCACAGACCATTGTATGATTGGTACCTAGACCAAGTTTATGAAGAGGGTAAAGTACGCAATAAACAAAGAGAATTTGCCAGAATGAATGTTACTTATATGGTAACTTCTAAACGTAAATTACAAAGATTGGTAGCAGAAAATGTAGTTACAGGTTGGGATGATCCTAGAATGCCTACCATCTCTGGCATGAGAAGATTAGGATACACCCCGAAAGCAATTAGAGAATTTATAGACAGAGTAGGTGTAGCAAAACGCGAAAATCTTATCAATATACAATTACTAGAATTCTGTGCAAGAGAAGACCTTAACAAAATTGCGACCAGAGTAATGTCTGTAGTAAATCCTGTAAAATTGGTAATAGAAAATTATCCTGAAGGAAAAGAAGAATGGCTAGAAACCGAAAACAATCCTGAAGACGAAAACGCAGGAACAAGACAAGTCCCTTTCTCTAGAGAACTATACATAGAAAGAGAAGATTTTATGGAAGAAGCTCCTAAAAAATTCTTCAGATTAACCATAGGTGGAGAAGTTCGTTTGAAATCTGCTTATATCATAAAAGCTACTAGAGTAGAAAAAGACGAAAACGGCGAAATTACCACCATATATGCTACTTACGACGAAGATTCTAAATCTGGAAGCGGAACAGAAGCTAGTATGAGAAAAGTAAAAGGAACACTACATTGGGTTTCTGCTCAACATGCTTTACCAATTGAAGTAAGGGTGTATGACAGACTTTTCACGCACGAGCAACCAGATGCAGAAAAAGAAACAGACTTTATGGAATTTGTAAATAAAGATTCTTTAAAAATAATTGAAGGATATGCAGAACCAAGTCTTAAAAACGCTAAAGTAGAAGACCACTATCAATTCCAAAGAATTGGTTATTTTACACTAGACAAAGATTCTACTGACGATAAACTGGTTTTCAATAGAACAGTAACATTGAAAGACAGTTTCAAAATAGAGCAATAAAATTGAAAAAAGCTTCATCTAATGGTGAAGCTTTTTTATATCAATTAATTTCTATTTTTCAATAAAATCCAACCTTTGTACGTTCTGCCATCTGCTGCATTTATCACATACCAATAAGAATCGGTAACTAAATTTCTAGAATTAAATTTACCATCCCAGATAAATTCTGTATTGCTAATTTGCCTGTACACCAAATTTCCAAATCTATCAAAAATTTGTAATGTAGAATTATCTGGAAAAATATCTAAACCACTAAGTTTCCAATAATCATTTACGCCGTCTCCGTTTGGTGTAAAGGCATTAATTACAGTGAAAATTCTTCCCATCCTCATATCTCCATAGCAATCAGAATCAGAATATTTTACATAGAATGTGTAATCTCCAGGCTGTAAATTGGTGAAAACATTACTATCTTGCCAAATAATCAAATCCTTAGAATAGACTATTTTTTTGCCCAGCGTTCCAGTTGCGGTGACAGTGTAATAATCATTTTCACCAGATAGTGCTGTAATTTCTGGTGTATCTATATTAATTACTTTAAAAGTTGCGGTGTAAGTACAATTAGCCAAATTAGTAAGGGTTAATTTATATGTTCCTGTTTTTTTAACCCCAGTTAAAAAATTCTGAGCAGCTCCTTCAGAAATTGTACCGTCTGGATATTCCCATTTATAATAAATAACATCTAAACCTGTGAAATCCGGACGAATGTCTAATCCTACCAAATCATTTTTACAATAATACTCATCATTAATCGTGATGATTGGTGTTTTGTTTAACTTAACATCTATGGTATAAAAATTAGGACAAAAACCTGCTTGAGAAACCTTCACATAAAATCTAGAAATTCCTTTTGATTCATCAAAAAGATAATTCGATGGATTCTGAATTTTATTTTGATTATCAATCATATTTTGTCTTGTTTCAAAATATTCATACGTGTAAGATGTACCAAAATTAGCTTCAAAAGAACTTAAATTAATGGTTTCTTTACCATCATTGCCTTCATCACAAATGGTATTGATTGAGAATTGATTAGGATTTATTACAAGCTGAGTTCCGTTTATAAAATTGATTTCGGCACTACTACCGCAATCCTTTAAATTCTCTACATACACCCAAATTTTAGAAGTATAAGGATTCAGAATAAAATTGCTTGGATTAGGTATTTCTCTTCCCAAAATCCCAATATCTGCTTGATTGAGATAAAAAGTGTAAACATTTTCAGCGCTTGGAACCTGTACCATTTGGTCTTTGTAATCTAATAAATTGACATCATAAAAACCATCTACATTATTATCACAAATTTGGATAACAGAATTTCTAGCTTTAACTGGGAAATAAGACAGTAAATTGATAGGTGCTACCGAATAACAACCATAAGTTCTAGACTGAAACCTAGCATAAACAAAAACATTAGCAGCAGAAGTAACATAAGGAGATGTAATTCTACCAACCAAAGTTCCATTATTAGCATCAGTCTCGGTAGCGTAATAAGTAATTACTAAATCTGAAAGCTGAACTTGATTATTATTTTGGTCAAAAATCTGTGAAGTAGCCTTTGATAAATCAAAAGACTCTCCGAAATTCAAATCTTTATCACAAATTTTAAGCACTGCATTTTTATTCAAATAAATAGGCGGATAAAATGCAATATCGAAATTAATTTTTGAAACCGAAAAACAACTAGAATTTTTAAATTTCGCCATTACATAGACTACGCTTCCGTTTCCTACAGAGATATTCGTAGGATCTGGATATTGATTAGAAAAAGAATTATTAGTAGAATTGTAATTTTGATAGTAGATAAAGTATAGATTTTCGTTATTGACATTAATCTGAGGTTCATAAACCCTAATATTAAAATTTTCTTTTCCATCTGCATTATTATCACAAATATTTTTGATTGTAGCATTTACTTCGGAAGCAATTTTAGGCGTATTTACCAAATTAAAAACAACTGGAAAAATCAAAACACAATTCTGATAACTTACTCTAGCATAAACCGTAAGATTTCCATTGATTGTTACAGATGTAATATTAGTACCAATTACATTAGCCTGAGCTGCTGCATTGGTATCAAAAAATAAAACTTGTGTACCTAGCTGATTATTAACTTGTGATGCATAATTATTTAGATTAATATCTTCTACTCCATTATTTCTATCATCACAAACATTAAATTGGTCAATATTTTTAACCAAATGAATCAAATAAATATTAACAGGTCTTATGGAATAACAATCTGTACCTTTGTCAAACCTTGCATAAAAAATTTTAGTCACAAAATCTCCATCATCCGTAATTAATTGATTTGCAGGAATAATTTTAGCAGGGTCATTATCTATAGCATCCTGATAATTAGCGAAATATACAGGCCCTGTAACCGAACCGTCTAATGGTTCTATTAACATTCCTGTGGTAAGTGTATCTAAATTCACAGAAATATCCTGAGTTCCATCAAAACAAATGTAAGTATCAGAATTATTGAACTTTACAACTCCAAAAATTACATTCATATTAATCTCTGCAATAGAAAAACAACCACCAGGATATTCTGCTCTCGCATACACCTTATAGGTACCTGCTACAATATTAGTAAGCCCAAGATTAGAAGGTAAAGCATTGAACGCTTCTGCATAAGAATTAAAAACCCTTATTAAAGAAACGCCAGCATCTGTAGTAATTTTATCTTTTACCAATCCTACCCAATCATACTTTTCTATCCCATCATCATTAGAATCACATACTTTTATTTCGATATCTACTGGTGAAATAATCACTGGAGTTGGATTAAAATTAACCGTAACAGGCCCTAAAACATTCACACAATTTTGATATGCTAACCTTACATAAAACTGACTACCATTTACCAAATTAGCAGTAGTAATTTGATTAACATTATTAAGAGCATCGTTATAATTAGAAAAATAAGAAACTGCACCTTGATAATTACCACCAACCAATCTTACATTAAATTGATTAAGCTCAAAGTTATTCTCTACTCCATCATTTTTCATATCACAAACATTAAGTCTGTTGGTTAAAATATTGTCTGAATAAAACTTGAGTAAAAGGGTTGTTGTTTTTTTACAATCTGGAAATTTTTTATTGGAAACAGTCACGTTAAAAGTTCTGTCTGCACTGATGGTAAAAGGCGTATTTTCATCCACTACCAGACCAGTAGAAACATCTACAAATTCAAAGTTAAAGTTTGAGGAATCGTTAGTCGTTAAAAATTTTTTATAATCTGCCAAAGTAATATTATCTGTAACATTACAAGTAATTTTGGTGTACGATTGTACTGTAGGATAGTCAATTGTAAATTTCAGATTGATATCATCAGAATATGTGGTAGTATCTCCATTACAAGTAGTGTAAATAATATCTACTTTATATCTCTCCTCTTTTTGAGGACAAACGATTTGGTCTTTTGCATTACCAATTACACTTCCTGATGCATCATACCAAATAAAATTAGGCACCAAATTAGCACCAGCAGGTGAGAAAAACCATGCTTCATTTTGAGCTGCCCAAACCCCAGTATTTCTTCCAGTAGCAGACATCCCTAGGTTGCCTGTAGCATCATTTATCCCTATTAAAGAATTTCTAAATTTTGCCAGATTACAAGGAATTTCTTTATTTTCCACAAAAATTTCTATGGTATTGCTCCCTTCTGAAAGCACAATCTGCGAAGTAGAATTTTGCGTCTCACACCCAGAAAGTCTCCCTTTATAAAAATTAACTATAAATTTTCTAAAAGGAGCTGTGCCAATCACAGAATAGTTAATTTCAGAATCATCTGTGGTAGAAAAATACATATCATGAAGGACTCCAAAAATAGATTCTTTTGGTAAATTTTGATTGGGTAAGGCATCAGAAAAATTAGGTGCGTTGGCTTGATTGGCTTGATTAATATCAAAACTTATCATTCCATTAGAACCAATCACCAATTTTCTGTATGATTTTCCATAAAAACAAAAATTAAAAGGTATATCTATAATACCCGTAAAAACATCATCTAAATTACCTTTAATCACTGTTTTCGTAGGTGCAGAATAAGGAGCATAAGGAACAGAAGAAACTTGGTAAGAATCTGTTAATCTAAACTGAGGATAATTGGCCGTCAATTGCACACAACTACCATTTACAAAAGGATAACTACAACTTATAGTGGGATCTTGGTTGTTTTGCGCATCAGATATATATACATCACTTGTAGTTTGAGATTTTACAATCTCAAAAAATAAGATCAAAAAGCACTTTAAAAAAATATATCTGGCTTTCATCCTATATTACTAGATTTATTCTGCCAATTTAATTATTAAAATTCATATTTATATTTATTTATGTATAAATAATATAAATTATAATTATTCTTATTAAAAAAACACATTACAAATTTAAAACAAGACAGTCATTAGCCTATTACACAAAAGGATAAAAAAATAATCAGAATTTTTATTCTGATTATTTTTATCCATATTCGTATTAAAACTCTTATCTTTTATCATAGTATCTAGCGCCAACTAGAACTGGATTTTCTTTTTCTATTTTTATGAGTCCGAAACCTTTCCAATCAGGATTTACAGATTGCTCTAATTGTTTACGATGGAGCTTCTCGTAGGTATCAAAATCTATAGCCGCTCTTTTATTTAATTCATCAAAAAGATGCCATTTTCCTACTACATTCTTCCAATTCTCTCCTATTTTACCCGCAAAAACCTTAGATTTACTTCCACTTCCATAGGATAAGAAACCAACTTCTTTACCTGCTAAATCTTCTCCTTCGGAATATGAAACTTGTAATGCCGAAAGCAAAGCCATAAAAATAGAAGCTGTATATAAATTCCCAATTTCTGAGCTTGCACGTTGTGTAATTTCTATTTTTTCTGCTACTAGATTTTTATATTCTTCAGTCTGGGCAATGGCTTTAATATCATCAGAAGTTGCGGTATTCATTCCGTTTTCAATTCCGAAAATTTCGGTAAACAATCTCTTTCCGTGGAATGCATAAGGCAAATGGAAGATTAAGAATCTCCAATTTTCATAAGGCTTTATTTTTCCGCTTTCTTCCTGATAATGTACATAAGCCTCTCTTATTCTGTCTTGGTAACATTGATTAGAATACTGTCCTTCAAAAACAGGTTCGTCTGTAAAAATTTCTACTTTATCAGCAAAAGTTTCTGGTAAACCTTGAATTAAATTTTTAGTAGTATGCCTTCTTGGTTTAAAGAAGTCAAAAACACTATCTGTAGCTACCCCAAACTCATTCTCTATTTCTAAAAGAGTTGGATTTGAAGAGATTAAAATCGCTACAGCACCCCCTCCCTGTGTATATTCTCCAGTAGAAGCCAATTCATACTTTGCATAATCACTTGCTATAACCACTGCTTTTTTGGTAGGGTTAGCTCTTACAAAATCTAAGCAATTGTGCATAGCATCTACCGCTCCTACACACGCGAAAGTCATATCTACTACGTCACAATTCTTGAAACTTCTCTCTCCGAATTTATTCGCCAAAGCACTTTCTACCATTTGCATAGCATAAGTAGCAGTAGGTTTAGCTGCATCTACCGCACTCTCTGTACCTAGATAAATTCTAGAAATTTCTTTAGGATTTATGTTATAATCATTTATCAGTTTTAGTAATGCTTCTGCTGCAAAAGTAGCTGCATCTTCGTGCACATCTGGGAATGCCATTTTCTTCAATCCCAACCCTTTTTCTAGTTTTGCAGGTTCTATACCGCGTTTTTCTGCTAAATCTTTAATTTCTAAGTACAACGTAGGCACAAAAAAACTTGCCGCTTCAATTCCGAATTTCATTGATAAAATTTTTAATATGTTTTAGAAGATTAAGTCTATTTAATTGTAAGACTAAACTCATTTAAAAAAAACTGTACGAATTTAATGAGTTGAAAGTTCATAGCAAAAAAATTATGCTATGAATTTTATCTTTTTTTCTTTAAAAAACTAAAAAACCTCTCATTTTTGAGAGGTTAATTTTTAGTCTTTATAAGCATCTATCGTTTTGTTAAGTAATTCTATTTGCTTATTCACACTCTGATTATTAGGGTTTTCTCTGAAAAGTTTCATTTTTCTTTCAATACCTTTTTTTAGAATATCGCTAATCATCATTTTAGCTTGTGCATTATCACCAATCTGAGACTTTACTTGTTTCAAAATGCCTGTAAGTTTTTCTACCGCTTTGGTATTATCAGAATCCATAATCCAATTAAAACCCTCTTCTGCTGGCTGCGCCAAAGCTGGATTTTGGAATCCTATAAACGGATAAAAAGCAACAGTTTGTGCAATATTTGGCATTTGAGAAGTGATTTTATTTTTCACAATAATCGGTAATAATTTATTCATCACCTCTTCATTGGCATTTTCTAAATCTATTTTGTCTAAAAGTGTAGCCACTTTTTCTGGATTTATTTCTGCAATACCAGCAATAGCGTTTCCTTTTACAGAATTAGAAACAGAATTTAAACTTTTCTCAAATAATGTAGCATATTTAGGATTTTTAGTTTTTGCCAAAACTCCTATTGCAGCTCCTTGAACCAGTGTTTTCGGATCGTTTTGTGCAATTTTTTCGATATCTGCTAAGAAATCTTTAGCATCTTCTGGCACAGATTCTAATGCTAACATTCTATTTCTAAAAAATTGATCTTTTAGTGCCGAAGAAATAGTTTTATTCGCAAAAGGATTTTTTCCTACATTATCTTTAGATGCTTCTATCGCATTGTATTTGCTATAAAAATCTTTAGAATTAGTGTATTGAAGATACAATTGTTCTGGTGTCTTATCTTGTTTTATATCACAAAGTAAAACTCCATCTGCATTGGCATTAATCAGTTCTGGATTTTTAGCCGCATCAAAAACGAAATTATTTTTAGAAGTTGCATTTACCCAAACATTTTTTCTAGAAATTTTACCATTTTCTAAAACATCAATTGCAAGAGGAAATTCAAATTTTTGGTCTTGAGTTTGAGCTACAGAAACCGTAACTTGTTTTTTCATGGCATCATAAGTAGAAGAAACTTCCAACTTAGGATAACCGCTTCCAAAATACCACTGATTAAAGAACCAATTGAGATCTTTCCCTGAAACTTTTTCTAGAGAAAGTCTTAGTTGGTGCGCCTCTCCTGTACTGTATTCATTGGTTTTAAGATAATCATTAAGACCAGCAAAAAAGGCATCGTCTCCTAGATAATTTCTTAGCATGTGAAGAATACCACCTCCTTTATTGTAAGAAACACCATCAAACATATCTTCTCTGTCGTGGTAATTAAATCTTACCAAATCTTTGGAGAAGTTTTTCGGGTCAGCTTTAGAGTTTTTTAGAGATTTCATCAACCAATAATCTGCTTGGTCTTTTCCGTATTTGTATTCATTCCAAAGGTATTCTGAATAATCTGCAAAACTTTCATTTACGGTAAGATTACTCCAACTTTCTGCGGTTACTAAATCTCCGAACCAATGGTGGAATAATTCATGAGCAATTACGTCTTCCCATTTATTTTCGTCAATTAAATCTCCAGGTTTTTGTTGGGCAGATTCTTGGTGAAGTGTAGAAGTGGTATTTTCCATTGCCCCAGAAACATAATCTCTAGCCGTCATTTGAGAATACTTTTGCCAAGGAAAATCATAATTTAATCTTTTTGAGAAAAATTCCATCATTTCTGGTGTATTCCCAAAAATTTGTTTGGCATAAGGTTCGTATTCTTTTTCTACGTAATAGTTCACCTCTTTGTCTCTCCATTTATCTTTTACCACGGCATAATCACCAATTCCCATAAAAAACAAATAAGTAGAATGTCTTTTATCCATCACCCAATGGTCTGTTCTAAGATTTTCTCCTAAATTCTGAGAATCTTTCAGCAAACCGTTTGATAGCGTTACATATTCTTTAGGAACGGTAATGTATACTTCCTGAGTTGTTTTTTGGTTCGGTTTATCAATGGTTGGGAACCAACAAGAAGAAGATTCTGTTTCACCTTGAGTCCAGATTTGTGTAGGTTTATTCGGGTCTTTTCCTTGAGCGTTGATAAAATAAAGACCTTTTGCATCATTAATCGCCGCGCTGCCTTGTTGTTTTACTTCATTAGGTCTTGCTACATATTTGATATAAACGGTGTAATCTTGATTTTTTTGGTAGGTTTTATCCAAAGAAATTTTAAGAATATCATCTTTATAAGTGTATTTCAATGGAGTTCTAGCTCCGTTTTTTTCTAATGCTACATCACTAATTATCATTGCCTTAGCATCTAATTCTAGTTCATTAGAATCATAGAAAAATGGCGAAGCGGTAATCCAAGCTTCTCCGTTCATTTGTTCTTTTTCAAAATTAAAATTCACACGCAATTTGGTGTGTTTCAATTCTGTAGATTTAGTGTGAGTAGCTCTGTAAACTCCGGTTCTACCAGAAGTTTCAGTTTGAGCAAATGCAGTATTTTTGTTAAAAAATAGGCCTAAAAATAGTGCGGCAATGATTAGTTTTTTCATTATTTATTTTAATAATTTATTTAATAATTGTGGATTTTTTTTTATTTGCCCAAAATAGCAATATGTCATAACTATTTTCAGATGCTTTTATGAAATATAAAGTAACCTGTTTTTTACCTAAAAGAGCATATTGGATTTTATAATTTCTATAATATGGATAATTTACAATACCAATTTCTAATTAATGAAATTTTCAATATCATTTCTGAAATTATCTATCTGTTTTTGACTCCATCTGTATTTCGAAAAAGTATTGATTTCATTTAAAAAATCAAGAGCTATTTTCGTAAAATGAATTTGAATCATTTGAAAACTTTATCTAAAATCTCTTTAGAATATTTTACTTTTTCACCATTTTTAGATTGATCGAGACTTTTTTCCATCAATAAATCTTTAATTTCTTCATTTTCTTTGTCGGAAAACATCTCATCATCTTTTATCAATTCAATATCAGAAATACCTTTTATCTGCGACAAAAGTTTCTTTATAAAAGGAATATCGGCGTATTCATTTAAACTGATTCTTATTTCCATCATCCTTGATTTTTAACAAAGTTACTATTTTTTAAAAAACCAATTGTTTATTTTGCAAAAATTCTAAAAAATAGAATTGAAAACGTATAGCTGGTGCGTCCCGACCTGAGTGGAGCTCTCCCGAAATGATGTGGGAATTTGCTTGGGCTTCGGGAAGCGGGAACGGAGGGCGGATCTAGGCGCCAAAATAAAAATTTATGCTTAAACTTTGACGAAGTTACACCGCTACTGGTGCTTTAATACCAGGGTGCGGATCATAATTTTCTAACGTAAAATCTTCAAAATTAAAAGCAAAAATATCTTTAATTTCTGGGTTAAGTTTCATCGTTGGTAATTCTCTTGGTTCGCGAGAAAGTTGCTTCTGAACTTGCTCAAAATGATTGTTATAAATATGCACATCACCAAAAGTATGTACATAATCTCCTACTTCTAAATCACAAACTTGCGCTACCATCATTGTAAGCAAAGCGTAACTCGCAATATTGAAAGGAACGCCCAAAAACACATCTGCACTTCTTTGGTATAATTGTAATGACAATTTACCATCTGCTACATAAAACTGAAACATGGCATGGCAAGGAGCGAGAGCCATATTTGGAATTTCGGCGGCGTTCCAGGCAGAAACGATGAGTCTTCTGGAATCTGGATTTTTTTTAATTTGTTCAATGACTTCAGAAAATTGGTCAACAACCTTGTTGTTTGCACCGCTCCAACTTCTCCATTGTGCACCGTAAACTGGTCCTAAATCACCATTTTCGTCTGCCCATTCATTCCAAATACTTACGCCATTGTCTGTAAGATATTTGATATTGGTATCTCCTTTTATAAACCAAAGTAGTTCATAAATTATGGATTTAAGATGCACTTTTTTGGTGGTTACTAATGGGAAACCTTTAGACAAATCATAACGCAATTGGTATCCAAAAACACTTCTGGTTCCTGTTCCTGTTCTATCGGTTTTATCTGTTCCGTGGTCTAAAATATGTTGAAGTAAATCGAGGTAGTTTTGCATTTTTTATGATGGATAAATGATGGTTGATGAATGATGGTTACAAATTAAAGAAATTTTCAGTAAATATTTTTAAGGGTAAGCGGTAAGTTATTAACAATTAATACTTCCCTAAGTTAAATTAATACAAGGCAGATGGTGAAGGATGCTTATTCCCATTAAAACTAAATCCGAATTTTACTCTCACTTGAATCTTATCAGAGTTTCCAACCATTGATTTTAATTTTCCATATCTCAATTTATCTCCGTAGTAATCATCCCAATAATCTAGTTTTACAGAACCAAAGGTTTTAATTTTTGCATATTTTGCTTTGTCTTGAATATTGTCCCAATATTCTATAAAAAAATCATTAATATTTTTGACATTGCCTTCTATCTCTGTATTAAAGCCATATTTTTCGTAGTAATCAATATTTATTAATCCTATTTTTTTAATTTTTCCAAATTTACCATAGTCATAATTGAAACTACCCCAATAATCTATTTCGATATTGTCAATTTTTTTTACCTTTCCATACCTAGCATCTTTTTCGTCTGAAGTATTCCAATATTCAATTTCGTGGTTTCCTATTTTTTTATATTTACCATAATTGTATTGATTGTAATAATTGTCATAATATTCGATATTTCCATTAAAATCATTCGGAATAAAACTCATCATTGAACCGTTTTTATTGAGTATAAAAACATAATTTTCGGTGTGAATTTCTATATCGTCAGAAAAATTCAATATCATTTTCTGAATGGTTTGAGCACTAAAATTGGCAATACTTAAGATTAGCAGGAAAATAAATACTAGTTTTGATTTCATAATGTTTTAGTTTTTTTAATAAATATTTTTGATGGTTTGTTGTAAATTATTAACAACGAAACTTTCTCCAGTTTTTTTACCGCTCATTGCTTTTGCCAAAGGAGATTCTGTAGAAATTACAAATATTTTTTTTTGATTAAAAGTAATTTCGCCCAAAGAGATTGCAACAAAAAACATACCTTTTTCAGTTTCTACTAAACTTCCTAATGTTACAGTTTTATGAGGATTTGGCTGAATATTTTTCAGAATTTGTTGAGATTTTAAATGCTCATTCAATTGAATTTGCAGGTTATTAATCTCTTGTTGAAGCATTTCGCGGGAGGTTTCGTATTTATCTCCCATAGAACTTTTGGTGTCATTGTTAGAAGCTCTGGTTTCTGCAATAAGCTGCTCTAATTTCTGAATTTTTTCTGAAATTTTTTGGTTGATGATTTCTAAAAGTTCTGGTTTATTCATTCTTTGAGTTTTGGCTAAAGCCAAATGATTTTTTTATTAAAAAGTCGGGCTAAAGCCCGACTCAATTGATTTTGCATTTAAATCAAATTTAAATTTGACCTCAAAAATTTTTTATTTCTCAAAAACCAAATGTTCCCATTTATACATTTCAATGGTAGGTTTTTCATCAAAATTAGTCGTTAAGCCAGAGAAAAGACTTTTATATTTACCTTTCACCGTATCATCTAAAATCTGTAATTTCAAATGTTGAGTTTCAGACAAATTAAGGATTACCAAAACCTCATCATTTCCATTTTTTCTAAGATAAGCCAATACTTTATCTGGTGCATTAGTCTGCAAGATTTTGGTAGTAGCATTAGCATCTCCGCCTTTCAGTGCAGGATTTTTAGATTTTAATTCGTATAATTTTTTGTAAAATTCTTCTAATTTATAAGAGCCATTCCAAGGAATAGGATCTTTCTCAAAAAACTCTAATCTTTTGTTTAGCATTGGCAATTCTTGGCCAGAATACATAAGTGGAACACCATCCCAAGTTGCAGAAAATACAGCCAAAGGTTTTGCCATTTCTCCATATTTTTCGTATTCTGTTCCGTTCCAAGAGTTTTCATCGTGGTTGGTAGTAAACCAAGCTCTCATAGAACCATCGCCAATTGCAGAATATTTTGCCAATAAATCTGTGAGTGTAGAAAGTGGTAATTTTTTTTTGTAAAAATCTTCGGTTTTGTGCATCCAAGTCCAAGAATAAGAAGCATCAAAAACCTTTCCGTAGTCTGGATTTTCTAATTCATCAAATTCCCCTAAAAAGAAAAGCGGTTTTATTTTTTCAACTTCTGGTCTTGCTTGCTGCCAAAAATCTACTTCTACCCAACTTGCCAAATCACAACGGAAACCATCTATATTGGTTTCTTTTACCCAATATTTCATAGCATCTATCATTGCCAATCTCATTTCGGGGTTTTTGTAGTCTAGTTCTATAATATCATCCATTCCAGAAGCTCTGTGGAAACTTCCATCTGCATCGTGGATATAATATTCTGGATGAGATTTTGTCCAAACGTGATCCCAACCTGTGTGATTAGCTACCCAATCTATAATCACTTTGAAACCCATTTTGTGAGATTCATTTACCAAATTTTTAAAATCGTCTAAAGTCCCAAATTCTGGATTAATAGAAGTATAATCTTGCGCTGCATAAGGACTTCCCAAGCTTCCTTTTTTTTCTTTTTGAGCTATTGGTGTAATTGGCATAAACCAAAGTGTTTTTACCCCCATTTTTTGGAGTCTTGGTAATTCTTTTTGAAATGCTATAAAAGTGCCTTCTTTGGTATATTGTCTTACATTTACTTCGTAAATATTGGTGGTATGTTTCCAGTCTGTCATTTTAGTTGAGTTTTGTTGAATTCCACAAGAGATTAAGGTAAAACCTAATATTGCAGATAAAATTAGCTTTTTCATTGTTTGAAATTTTTAGCGAAAACAAATGTAATAATTTGTAACTAATGACCATAAAAAATCCGGAAAGATTTTTCCGGATTGTATATGAATTTAATCAATTTAAAGTATTAATCTTCATCTGCTTCATCTACAAAATCATCACCATAGCCGTCATCTTCTTCGTCTTCTGTCCCAAATTCATCATCAAAATCTTCTTTGAAATCAGAATCTAAATCTGTAAAATCATCATCTAAAAATGCTGCTGCCATTACAGATTTACCAGAACCACCAGATTTACCAGGCGCTTTTAGAGGTACATTTCCGAATCTAAAAACGGTTATCGGATAGTTAACGGCAGGTTTTTCGTCTATAATTTCTACCAATTCACAGAAAAACTCCCAAAGGTCTATTAACCCATATTGAAACTGAATTTTGTCTCCTACCTTTTGGAAAGCTTCCATAAGATACACATCTGACATAATTTCGCCATCACCATCATCACTCATATCTTCTAGAGGAACTGATTTTATTTCCATACCTTCATCATCTAAAATGGTGAACATAGAAAGCTCATCTCCTTGTAAACTGAATGCACTTTTTACTCCTAAATGTAGATTCCATAGTGTTTGCTTTTCTTTGATTTCTATATCTCTGAAAACACTTTCTTTGGAGTCTAAAATTACTCTGACCTTATAAACCATATTTTACTTTTTACTAAACCTTTAGTTAAATTTTTTGTAATTGTATTTTACTGATTTTGTATTAATGTTGGGAGCAAAGATAAAACAAAAGAAATATGAGTTTTTAAAAAAATTCAATTTTTATTAAAAAAAGTTTTTCTTAAATTCCCAGCGTTTTAATGATGCCAATTTACAGAAATTATTGAAATCACAAAGCTTTTTCTAAAGAAAATGTAAAGGTGGTTCCTTCCAGATAGGTGCTTTCTACAGAAATATTTTGCTTATGCGCCTCCATAATGTGTTTTACGATGGCAAGGCCTAGCCCAGAACCGCCATCTTTTCTGTTTCTACTGCTCTCTACACGGTAAAATCTTTCGAAAATCCTTGGCAATGCTTCTGGTTTTATGCCCATTCCGTTATCTGATATTTGTATAATGGCCAGGTTATTATTGATTGTTGTTTTTATTTTGATAAGTGCTTCTTCTCTATTACTATAGTGAATTGCATTGGAAATTAAATTAATTAAAACTTGAGATATTTTTTGTTTATCTGCATTTACAAAAACTGGCGAAGTATTTTGCAAGACCAGTTTTGCCGTTCTATTCTGAGCTTGCATTTCTAGAAGTTCAAAAATTTCTTTGATAAGAAGATTAATATCAAACTTAGAATAATTAAGAGAAATCTCGCCAGTTTCTAATTGGCTAATCATATCTAAATCTTTCACAATATTGAGCAATCTTTCTACAGATTTACCAATTCTTTCTAGGTATTTATCTCTTATATTAAGATTTTCTACCGCGCCATCTTTTAAGGTTTCTATATACCCTTGGATTGAAAAAAGTGGTGTTTTGAGTTCGTGAGAAACGTTTCCGAGATATTCTTTTCTGTAATCTTCCATCTCTTTCATGGTGTCTATTTCTGACACGTTTTTCTGTATCATTTCTCCCAATTCTTTAAAATTCACAGTTTCTTCTTCGTGAATCATATTATCTGGTAGTATGTTTGAGATTTTTTTTATTTGATTTTTCCCATAAGATTTAAACAAAAACTCTATCACTACATAATTGGTAAAAAAGATAAAAATCAGACTCAAAAACAGATAAAAATAAAACTGTGAGTGCTGATTAGAGACCGATTCTTGAGCATAATTAAAAAGTACAACTATAGAAACCATAGCAGCGGTAAGAAATAATGCCGCAACTATAGAAAGTAAGTGATTTCTAATTAAAATAGAAGCCCCAAAAAAAGAAATCTTCATCTGCTAGAAATATTACACAGTAAGTTTATAACCAATACCTTTAAGTGTTTGTATAGAATCATCTCCTAGTTTTTCTCTCAGTCTTCGGATGTGTACATCTATGGTTCTTTCTCCTACGATTACGTCATTTCCCCAAACTTTGTCTAATATTTCTTCTCTTTTAAAAACTTTCTGAGTATTAGACGCTAAAAGGTATAATAAATCAAATTCTTTTTTAGGAAGTAATAGATTTTCGCCTTTTTTAGTTACTTTAAAGTTGTCTTTATCAATAATTAAATCCCCGAATTCTAAAACTTTTATTTGCTTTTCCGAAGTCTGCGTACTAAGCTGTAAAAGTGCATTAACTTTAGAAATAAGAACTTTAGGTTTTATAATCTTTACAATATAATCATTAGCACCAGCATCAAAACCTGCTAACTGAGAAAACTCTTCGGCTCTGGCAGATAGAAATACAATTAAAGTTTTTTGTAATTCTTTGATTTGTCTCATTTCTTGGCAAGTTTCTATCCCGTCTTTCTCTGGCATCATTACATCTAGCAAGATTAAATCTGGGATTATTTCTTTTGCTTTTGCTATACCTTCGTTACCATTATTAGCGGTAAAAACTTTGTAACCTTCTTTTTCCAGGTTGTATGATAGGATTTCTAGAATATCCTGCTCATCATCTACTAAAAGAATTTTTTTGTCTTTCATCTATACTATTTAACCTTTCAAAATTAGTAAAAAAACCATTGCATTGTTATGAAAAATTAAATTTTACAATAAATTAATATTACTCCTATTTTATTAAAATTTATTTAAATATTAATTAAAATTTCCTAAACCAGCAGATCCTCAAAATGGTTATTTCTTTGCGGCAAAATTAATTGTAAAAATGAATAAAACTATTCGTAAGAGTATTTTAACAATTACTCTTTTTTCTGGAGGATTCTTTTTTTCGCAAACCCACGTTTT
>APMI01003945.1_pt1 | contig 17522 bp, 12 predicted proteins | sample 667938 | NCBI WGS metagenome assembly APMI01 (sample SAMN01084076, study PRJNA167559) | wastewater metagenome | biome: Wastewater | place: Denmark: Ejby Moelle, Odense | collected 2011-11-28 | reverse complement strand
TATCATGCGCTGCATGGAGTCGCTCAATACAAACTTTTTGTTTTCTTCCTGTGTCTGTTCTTTTTTACCGCAGGCGGCCAATAAGCTTAGCGCAAAGAGGGCTGTCGTTAATTTCGTATACACCTTATTATTTGTTTTCACTTTTTTACTTTTGAATTTTGACTTTTAAATTATTCGGTCACGTCGATACCTACCTGGTAATTAAGTTCTTCTTTGGCAAGCCTTACGTTTAGTTTTTGCTGCAGCTCCTGCTCGCGTATGTTCTCATAACCGTTGAAGTAGTCTATGAACTCAAGCATGCCAATGCGCCGCTGCTTGTAGCTCTGCACCACATTGTCGTACAGGCGGTAGTAGCTGGTGTAGAAGTCTTTGTTCTGGCCTGAGCTAAGTGCGAGGGTGTAGAGCAGCTTTTGGTAAGCGTTCTTTACATCGTTCTGCAGCTTGTCATCCGTTTGCCGGAGGTGAGCTTCTTCAAGCTTCACCTGCCAGCGTACAGATTTGATATTCCCCTGGTTCCTGTCGAAGAAGGGGAGCGGTAATGCGACACCTAAGCCGTAATAATTTGGAGTATAATTACTGTTCTGGTCAAAAGATGGTCCCAGTGTGATGTCCGGAACAGCCAGCGACTTTTGATAAGAAAGATTTTGCGTTTGGTATTTCAACTGCAATACCTGCTGCATGTAGTCGGTATTGTACATGCGGGCAGAATCAGTAAGCTGCAGGATGTTCAACCGGGGGATGGCAGTGTTCTCATCTGCATCCGCAACAGGTTGTATGAAGGTATCGCCGGTTACCTGCAGGAGTGTTTTAAGCTCAGCCTGTATGTCGGAGATACTTTTGGCATTTTCCGTTATCTCGTGCTGCAGGTTCACGTCAAGCGCCTGTATGCGCAGGTAGTCTTTCTGTGCTATGTTGCCGGCCTGCAGCTCGGCCGCCATAGCGCGGAGCAGGGTAGAGAGCTGCTCCTGCTCCTGTGCATACAGCTGCCTGTTGGCCTGCAGTTGTATAATGGTATAGAAATCCTTGCGCAGCTCATACCTGAGGTTGCGCATCACATCTTTGAATTGCCATTCGCTCAGCTCGGCGCTGGTGCGGGCCATGCTTACCTGTTTGCCGCGCTTGCCGGCAGTTTTTATCAGTTGCTGTACCTGCACAAATACCTGCCCTTCCGGGTTGCCGGCGGCATCGGTACCATGCTGGAACCACTGGCCATTGCTGTACAGGTTCTGGTCGGTATTCAGTATGGGGTTGTCCCATAACTTAGCCTGCTGTATGAGGGCCTTACTTGATTCCACCTCATAGTGTTGGGCCAGCAGGCTGAGGTTCTTGTCGAGGAATTGTTTCTCGGCGCCCTTAATGTCCAGCCTTAATGTATCGCTTGTTATATCGCCGCTTTGCGCCTTAGCGGGCGATAGCTGTAAAAGGGCGGTGCTGCAAACTATGCACAGACCTCTCACAAACTTGTTGTGTAGCATTCTTCCTAATGTTGAAATTGCAAAATGAATATTCGCGGGGCATGAGCCTGCGACATGATTATCCGTCCCGGTGTATTAGCAGGACTTGGGCGGAGGGGGATTTATCTCCTTGCAGAAAAGATACTTGTAGTGTTTGGGTATTTTGGGCGTGAGCACCAGGCTTGGGTGCGGCAGCACAGCAAGAGGCTGCTCCGGTAATTTGAAATAGAATGCAAAAGAAACGTGCTTGCCACCCCTGTACTTCTTGCCATGCTTATGATCGGCGAGGAGGGAGCACTCTTTTTTGTGCTGGGAAGCACTGCTTAAGTGCCGTGTGTCATTGTGCGGGGTTTGCTTCATGACCGCATGGCTGGTATTGGCGTCTATTACGTCAAATACCTTTTCATCCGCACGGGCGCGTGTATATGTAAGCAGCACTGCACAGCATAAGCCAATTATATATTTGATAAATTTAGGCATGTAGCTACTGGAAAGCGCTGCAATATTACCCAAACTAATAATAATGAGGTGTTAAAAAAACATTTTAATTTTCCACCCTAAATCGGGACCATGCAAGTAAAGGACGTAATGCAGGCTATTGAAGAAAAGGCGCCGCTGGTGTACCAGGAGGGCTATGATAACTGTGGCCTGCAGGTGGGTGATCCTGAAAGTGAAGTGAAAGGTATCCTGATATCGCTGGACGTTACCGAGGCCGTGGTCGACGAGGCAATGGCGCGGAACTGCAATATGATCGTGGCACATCACCCGCTGATATTTTCGGGCATCAAGCGCCTGTCGGGGCGTAATTATGTGGAGCGGACCATTATAAAAGCCATAAAAAACAACATAAGCATCTACGCAGCCCATACCAACCTGGATAATATGCTGCATGGGGTGAATGCTAAAATTGCGGAAAAACTGTGTTTACAACAGACCAGCATATTGGCGCCAATGAAGGATACTTTGCGTAAGCTGTATACTTATGTGCCTATGACCGCTGCTGACAAGGTGAGAGAAGCGCTGTTTGCAGCCGGGGCCGGAGATGTGGGTAAATACAAGGAGTGTAGTTTTAATATAGAGGGCAAGGGCAGCTTTAAGCCCGGGGCCGGTACGAATCCCACAATAGGTGAAGCGGGCGGGCCAAGGGAGTGGGTGGAGGAAGTGAAGATCGAGGTTTTAGTGCAAAAGGACGGGGAATCGAAGATTTTGAAGGCCCTGTTCGAAAGCCATCCATATGAGGAAGTTGCATATGAACTGATAGGTCTGCAAAATTATGACCAGGAGATAGGGGCGGGGATGCTGGGCCTGTTGCCGGAGCCTATGACCGAGTGGGATTTCCTGTCGATGCTGAAGAAGGCCATGCAGACAGACTGCATCAGGCATACCGAAATAAGAGGCAAAAAAGTGCAGAAAGTGGCTATTTGCGGGGGCTCGGGCAGTTTTTTACTCAAGGATGCCATAGCCGCAGGGGCGGATATGTTCGTGACCGGGGACTTTAAATATCATCAATTTTTTGATGCGGAAGGCCGGATAGTGATAGCCGATATAGGGCATTACGAGAGCGAACAGTTCACAAAAGAAATATTTGAGGCGCTACTTAAGGAAAAATTCCCTAATTTTGCCACTCTTTTATCAAATTTATCCACCAATCCTGTAAAATATTTTTGTTGATATGGCTACTGTAAAAGACTTTTCAGTTGAAGAAAAGCTGATAGCGGTTCTTACCTTACAAAAGATCGATTCTAAAATAGATGAGATCAAGACACTCAAAGGCGAACTGCCTATGGAGGTTAAGGACCTTGAAGATGAAATAGAAGGCTTACAAACGCGTATCCAGAACATTGATGCTGATATCAATACCATCAACACGTTCATCGAGACCAAGAATAATGCGAAGAAAGAATCGCAGGCGCTGATAAAGAAGTACGAAAAACAGCAGGATAACGTAAAGAACAACCGCGAATTCGAAGCCATCAATAAAGAGATGGAAATGCAGGAGCTGGAAGTAAAGCTGAACGAGAAGCATATTAAAGATGCCAACTTTGAGCTGAAAGACCGTGCAAACCAACGCATTAAGACCGAAGAGAAGATAGCGGAAGTACAGGAAACACTGAAGACCAAGAAAGCCGAGCTAGAGAAGATCATAGCTGATACAGAAAAAGAAGAAAAAGTACTGAGCGTAAAATCGGAAGCCGCTAAGGAAAAAGTTGACCCACGTTTGCTGTCTGCTTACGAGCGTATACGCCATAGCTACCGTAACGGCCTTGCTGTTGTGCCAATCCTGCGTGATTCCTGCGGTGGTTGCTTCAACGTGATACCTCCGCAGCGCCAGAGCGAAATACGCCAGCGCAAGAAGATCATCGTTTGCGAACATTGCGGCCGTGTACTTGTTGACGTAGACCTGAACGACCAGGTGAAATTATCTGACAAATAAGAATAGTATAAAATATTAGTAAAAAAGGAGCCTTATAAAGCTCCTTTTTTTGTGGACATAAGGCTGTTTTTCCCGAATTTATAAAAGCCAATTTTATACAGTTTAGAGTATTTAGCGTAGGTTTGCAGCGATTTTGATCCCTGTAATTATTTACAATAATAAATCCACAATTAAATGAAGATATTAGTTTGTATCAGCCAGGTGCCTGACACTACAACTAAAATTGCCTTTGCTGATAATAACACTCATTTCAATACACAAGGCGTTCAGTTCATTATCAATCCGTACGACGAATGGTATGCGCTGGTACGCGCGCTGGAGCTGAAAGAAGCAGGTGTGGCAACCGCAGTGAATCTTGTAACTGTAGGCAAGGCGGATGCTGAACCGGTGATACGCAAAGCACTTGCCCTGGGCGGTGATGAAGCTATACGCATAGATACAGATAGCAGCGACCCTTACCTGGTAGCAGCGCAGATAGCAGCCTATGCAAAAACAGAAAATTACGACCTGGTACTTTGCGGTAAAGAGTCGATAGACTATAATAATGGTGTTACCGGTGCTATGCTTGCAGGCATGCTGGACATGAACTATATAGGCTTTGCAACGAAGCTGGATATTGATGGTAACACGGCTACTGTAAAACGTGAGATAGAAGGCGGTGAAGAAACGGATGTATGTGCATTGCCACTGGTAGTATCTTGTCAAAAGGGAATGTCGGAAGCTCGTATACCCAATATGCGCGGCATTATGGCGGCACGTACCAAGCCATTGAAAGTTGTTGCAGCTGCCGATGTGAAGCCGGTGAGCAATATCGTATCGTACGAACTGCCACCTGCAAAAACAGGTGTGAAAATGGTAAGTCCTGAGAACATGGATGAGCTGGTAAGCATGCTGCATAACGAGGCAAAAGTTATTTAATATTCAATCGAACATCTCAATACTCAAGTATAATGTCTGTAATAGTATTAGCGGAACATACACAAGGCAGCTTCAGAAAAAAAACTTTTGAAGCGGTGCAATATGCTGCGGCAATTGCAAAAAATCTGAACACAGCAGTTACAGCGGTAGCGCTGGGAAGTGTTGCTGATGGCGAGTTACAAGCCCTTGGCCAATATGGTGCAACTAAAGTGCTGCATGTAGCTGATGCAAAGCTTGATAACTTTAATTCGCGTGCTTATAGCAAGGCTTTAATGGCTGCAGTACAGAAAGAAGATGCAAAAGTGGTCATAGCGCTGCACGATGTAAGCGGTAAAGCGGTAGCTCCGCGTCTTGCGGCGAACCTTAATGCAGGTATGGTGGCAGGTGCTGTTGGCTACCCGGATCTTTCAAATGGTTTTGTAATTAAAAAAGCTGTGTTTTCAGGTAAAGCTTTTGCTTTTGTGGACATCAGCAGCGATATAAAAGTGGTGACACTGATGCCTAATACCTTTGCTGTTACAAAGGGTGAAGGTGCGGCAAGCATTGAAAAGCTGGATGTTGCATTTGACGAAAAGGACTTTGGTATAACCGTTAAGGAAGTAAATAAAGTAACAGGTGCCGTTCCTTTGACAGAAGCTGAACTGGTGGTATCGGGCGGCCGTGGCATGAAAGGGCCGGAGAATTGGCATGTACTCGAAGACCTTGCATCTGCGTTGGGTGCTGCCCTGGCTTGTTCCCGCCCGGTAGCCGATTCTCATTGGCGCCCGCACCACGAACATGTGGGGCAGACAGGTGGAACGATACGCCCGAATCTTTATATCGCAGTTGGTATTTCGGGGGCTATACAGCACCTTGCCGGCGTTAACGGCTCAAAAACGATCGTAGTTATTAACAAAGATCCTGAAGCACCTTTTTTCAAAGCAGCAGATTATGGCATTGTTGGGGACGCTATGGAGGTTATCCCAAGGTTAACTGAAGCAGTGAAAAAATTCAAGGAAGGACACAATTAAATCTTTGTGAAATTTAAGTAAATGCCCCTCGACCTACGAGGGCATTTTTTCATTGATCCATCTTGAGTTCAATAAGGTTGAGATCTAGAGAATAATAATTAATATAATTATTGATAAATTTTTATTTATTTGATTTTCAGCTATTTGTTTATATTATTACCACTATGTTTTTTTATGCCTAAAAAAACATAAAAAAATAGCATTTGTAACGTTAAAATCGGTAATTTAGGTGTGAGTTTTTGTATATAATTTGATAATGTATGGGTAAAAAATATTTTCTTCTATTTGCTATCGCCTTTTGTTCCTTTACAAGTGCCTTGCAGGCGCAGATGTTATATTACGAATCATCGCTTACAACAGGCTATTCAAATGTAGTAGGAACAACCATCAACCCCACAGGCGGGATGAACGATGGTTATGCCAACGGTATACCGATCGGGTTCAACTTTTATTTCGACGGCAGTCCGACTGCCTCAACTACGGTTGATGTGAGTACGAACGGTTTTGCTATCCTTAACGGCGTATTGAGTAATTCTACTCCTGACAATATAGCCAGCAATGGCCTTACGGCAGGTCTGCCAGGTAACAGGCCAATAATAGCTCCTCTTTGGGATGACCTTGACCTTACAAATTTCAGCGGCGAGATGAGATACAGCACCACCGGCGCTGCACCCAACAGGGTGTTTAACCTTGAGTGGGCAAATGTCATATGGCCATACAGTGTGAGCGGCTCTTACAATTCGGCTACATTATCATTCCAGATGAAATTATATGAGTCAACCAATTATATTGACTTTGTTTATCAAAATATTGCAAGCAGTACTTCTACGGGCTCTATGTCTGCATCTATAGGCCTTGCTGAAACCGGCACCGGTCCTAATAACTTCATATCGCTCAACAGTACAGCTGCCAATCCCTTGGCAAGCACTACTACCGAAACTAATACAGTAGCCGGCACCTTTACTACCGGTACTGTGTACCATTTCGAATATTGCCCGCCTCCTTATTCTGTAACACATTCTAACGTTACTATTAATAGCTTTACTGCTAACTGGACGGCGCCTGTAGGTACATACCAGTACGCTATGGACAGCACAGGTGGCCCTAATCCTGTAACGATACCACAGACGACCACAAACATCGTGCATAACTATACCAACCTGACGCCGAACACCACCTACTATGTGTATGTAAGGGTGGACTGCGGCAATGGTCACAAATCGCCATGGGTGATAGATACGATTACTACCCTGGCGTTACCTCCATGTATTGCTCCACTGGGTTTGAGTGTATACGGTATTACCTACTTTACGGCCAACCTGATCTGGACCCCGGTACCAGGCGCTTTAAGCTACCAGTTCGTTCTGAACCAAAACCCGGCTTCGCCTTTTGTACAGGGTACGCCAACTGCGCTTACAACCTATAATGCAACCAATCTTTTGCCGAATACGACTTATTATTTCCACCTGCGCACAGATTGCAGTGGGTATCCTACCGATACTTCGGCATGGGAGACCTTGCAGTTCACAACGCTGCCGCTGCCCCCTTGCCAAAACCCAACAGGACTATATGCCAACAACATCACCAATGTAAGTGCTGACCTGGGCTGGAACCCGCAAAACGGTATACTGGGTTGGGAGTTCGTAATAGACCAAAGCACATCCACGCCTATAACAGGTACGTTCAGTACTACTAACGCAATTTCTGCCACAGGGCTTATATCGCTCAACCAGTATTACCTGCACGTAAGGACGGATTGTAGTACTTACATGGGCGATACATCTAACTGGACGATCTATTCATTTATTACTGAACCGGATAGCTGTACCAAGCCAACAGGCCTGCAAATTACCTTTGTAAATCCTTATACTGCTTTCGTTAGCTGGAATGCGTCACCGGGTGCTTATGGCTATGAGTATATCGTAGACCAGGATCCCGGAATCCCTGTTTCAGGCGGTACACCAACTTTCGCTACTTACCATTCGGTTACGGGGCTGTCCTCAAGTACCACTTATTACCTGCATGTGCGTACAGTCTGCGACACTGCCTTTTATCAAAATAATTTCACCCCATGGTCAACCCAGTCGTTCTACACTTCGGCAGGGCTGAAAGTGAGTAATGTGACGGGAAGCGACAACTTCATTGTTGCAGCCTTCCCTAATCCTGTAATGAATGAAGTGACGGTCAGTTTATTGGGTGTGCAGAAGGGGAATAGCACCCTGCGGCTCATGGATATAGCCGGCAGAGTCATTAAAACGGTTCCCACAATGGGCAGAGAGCAGGTGTCTGTTGATATGAGCGACCTTTCCCCGGGCGTTTACCTACTGCGGTATATTGATAATGAACAGTCTTATACGTTGCGGCTAACGCGGCAGTAACCATATTATTTTAATGTGAAAAGTGAAACCTTCTTAGGCAGGTTTCACTTTTTTTTTAATTTTGTTTTTGCCCCGGATACTATTTATTGTATATTAGTTGCCGGCTGCTTTTGCTTAAAATAGTTGTGCCCCAACTGTTAAAGCGAAAAGCACGTCTTTATTAACTTACTGTAATATTGAAACCTGTATGAACAAAATACTTTTATCCACTGTAATCCTGCTGACAGTTTTTTCATCACGTGTATTTGCTGTTTGTGGAACCCCTTCCGTGTCGGCAACCAACATTACCGTTAACAGTTTTGTGGGGAACTGGAGCGGGGTACCGACGGCTGTGAGCTTTGAGTATATCAGAGATCAAAACCCCGCCACACCGGTAGTGCCCGGCACGCCGATCACGAACAGCTCGCAACCCTTTACGGGCCTTTTGCCGGCAACAACCTATTATCTTCATATAAGGGCATATTGCGGAGCGGCCAACGGATTCGGCGCCTGGGTAACCATCCAGATCACTACTTTGGCCCTGCCTCCCTGTAATCCACCTTCGGGCCTAAATGCATTTGGTTTCACCAATACCTCAGCCAACATCATATGGACACCTGTAAACGGGGCGACAAGTTATCAATGGGTATTGAACCAGAGTGCGGCTACACCTTTCGTACAAGGCACGCCTACAGCATTGGCATATCATAACGCAACAAACCTCCTCCCCGGTACTACCTACTATTTCCACCTGCGTACAGATTGCAGCGGCTATGTAGGAGATACATCAGCATGGGAGTCAATACAGTTCTCCACACCCCCGTTGCCTACATGTAACGCACCTGCAAGCATAACGGCGTCGAACGTGACCAGTACCGGTGCTGATGTAAGCTGGAGTTCACAGAATGGTATCCTTGGCTGGGAATTTGTTTTAGATCAAAGTCAGTCAACCCCTATTTCCGGTACCTTCAGTACCAGCAATTCATTGACATTTACCGGTCTTGTGTCACTTACTACTTACTTCCTGCACCTGCGTACTGATTGCAGTACATACGTAGGCGATACATCGCATTGGGTTACCTATTCTTTTGTAACATATCCCGACAGCTGCTCGAAAGTTACCGGCCTGAACTTAAATTTCGTTACGCCGTATACAGCTTTTGCCAGCTGGAACGCTGCTCCCGGTGCATATGCATACGAGTACCTGGTAAACACCGAAAAAGATGCTCCTGTGGTAGGTGGTACCCCTACATTCAGTACGTATAACGAAATACAATTGATCTCTTCTGCCTCTACTTATTACCTGCATGTGCGCTCAGTGTGCGATACGGTATTATATACCAGCAACTACACAGTATGGGTGACAGATTCGTTCTGGACACTTCCCGGGCTGGCTGTAAGCAATATAGCGGGAGACGATCATTTTGCTGTAGCAGCTTTTCCTAATCCTGTGCAGGACCTTGTTGAGGTAAGCATGCATGGGCTACAGAAAGGCAATAGCAAGCTCATGCTTATGGACATGAACGGAAAGCTTATTAAGACTATTGTGGTAGATGGCAGGGATAAGGTTGGGATAGATATGGGCGAGCTTGCACAAGGATTATACCTGCTGCGCTATACTGATAATGAGCAGGTTTATACCTTGCGGCTAACAAAGAAATAGAGACCTTTGATATAACAAAAAATCCGTCCTGCATATCGCAGGACGGATTTTTTTTATTTCCTGAATATTATATTAGAGTGTACGTTTCACTTCCACTTCATCATAACCTTCTATGATATCGCCTACGCGCAGGTCGTTGTAGTTCTTGATGGACAAACCACATTCATAACCGGCATTCACATCTTTCACATCGTCCTTGAAGCGTTTAAGTGAAGCAAGCTCGCCGTTGTAAACCACAATACCATCACGTACCAGGTTCAGCTTGGTTTGGCGGGTCATTTTACCATCCAGCACATAACAACCGGCTATGGTACCCACACCGTTGATCTTATAGATCTCGCGTACCTCTATGTTGGCTACTGTCCTCTTTTCTATCTTCGGTTCCAGCAGGCCTTCCATAGCGCTCTTTATCTCTTCGATAGCATCGTATATGATGGAGTAAGTGCGTATCTCGATATTTTCCTGCTCTGCAAGCTTAGCGGCCTGCATAGACGGGCGTACCTGGAAACCAAGTATGATCGCATCTGAGGCAGTGGCAAGCAATACATCGCTTTCCGTTATCTGGCCTACACCCTTGTGTACCACATTCACTGCTACTTCTTCGGTAGATAATTTCTGCAGTGAATCACTAAGCGCTTCCACAGAACCGTCAAAGTCACCTTTAATGATGATACCCAGTTCTTTAAAGTTACCCAGTGCAAGACGGCGTCCAATTTCGTCGAGGGTAATGTGCTTGCGTGCACGTATACCCTGCTCGCGCATTATCTGCGCACGGTGGTTGGCAACATCTTTTGCTTCGTCTTCTTCTTCGTAAACCTTGAATTTTTCACCTGCCTGCGGGGCACCGTTCAAGCCCAGTACCTGTACAGGTGCCGAAGGGCCTGCTTTGTCTACACGCTGTCCACGCTCGTTGAACATGGCTTTTATCTTACCGTAATGCTGTCCGCATACGATCATATCGCCTTGCTCAAGTGTACCGTTCTGTACAAGTATGGTAGCCTGGTAACCACGGCCCTTATCGAGCGAGGCTTCAATAACACTACCTGTTGCAATACGGTCGGGGTTAGCTTTCAGTTCAAGCAATTCAGCTTCCAGTCCAATTTTTTCTAACAGCAGGTCAATATTCAGGCCTTTCTTGGCTGATATTTCCTGGCTTTGGAATTTACCACCCCAATCCTCCACCAATATATTCATATTGGCAAGCTGTTCTTTTATCTTTTCAGGATTTGCACCTTCTTTATCTATTTTGTTTATCGCAAAGATCATAGGCAGGTTGGCGGCCTGTGCATGCGATATTGCTTCCTTGGTCTGAGGCATGATCGCATCATCCGCTGCCACTACTATCACTGCAATATCAGCTACTTTGGCACCGCGTGCGCGCATAGCGGTAAACGCTTCGTGACCAGGTGTATCAAGGAAGGTTATTTTCTTCCCTGTCGGGGTTTCAACCCGGTAAGCACCTATGTGCTGCGTGATACCACCTGCTTCGCCTGCTACCACATTGGCACTGCGTATATAATCGAGCAATGACGTTTTACCGTGATCTACGTGACCCATTATCGTAACAATAGGTGCACGGGGTATCATGTCCGCTTCGTCGTCTTCTATTTCTTCTTCTTCCTCGGTTTCCTGTTCGAGGTTGATGAACTCAACATCAAAACCAAATTCGTTCGATACCAGTTCTATTACTTCCGCATCAAGGCGCTGGTTGATAGACACCATTATGCCGAGGCCCATACATTTGCTGATCACATCTGCAAAGCTTACGTCCAGCAGGTTGGCCAATTCACTAACCGAAATAAACTCGGTTACCTGTATTGTGTTGCCTGTTTCTGAATTTTCAGCTGCTGCACGTTTTTCTGCCATCTCATCGCGCTTACTACGGCGATATTTTGACTTAAGGCTTTTGCCACGTGTGGAGCCGGTCAGTTTGGCCTGCGTTTCGCGTATTTTATCCTGTATTGCTTTTGTATCTATTTCCTGTTGCTGCGGAGTTAATGAACCGCGCTGGCCACGGCGATGATCGCTGCGTTGCGTACCACTGCGGTTTTGGCCTTGTCCGCCACCTGCACCTGCACCGCCACGGTTTTGGCCTTGTGCGCCGCCTGTACCTGCACCACGGTTCTGGCCTTGTCCGCCACCAAATCCGGGTCCACCTCCACGGTTCTGCCCGGGTACACCGGTACCGCGCTGGTCGGGCCTCCTGTCCTGTCCCTGCCCTTGTCCGCCACCTTGCTGGTTGGGGTTAAAGGTTTCAGGTTTCTTTTGAACAGGTATGCGTTTACGATTGCGTTTTTCTTTATTGTCAGGTTTTGTGCCTGAACTGCCGCTATCAACAGGCAGTACTATTTTACCAATTATTTTAGGCCCTTCCAACCTTGGAGCCTTCATTTGTATGTGTTCCGGCTTCAGGTCTTCAGTTTCTTCCGCTACAGGAGGTACTGCAGGCGTTCCAACTTCAGGGAAAGGTATTTCTGTAGTAGCCTCTTTGCTTTTTGCATCGGCTTTCTTAGGTTTCCTGGTTTCTTTTGCAGGCGCTTCCTCTGCTGTTTCTTCCTTAGTAGACTTTTTCTTTGCAGCAGGTGCGGCACCTTTCTTGGGCCTTGAAGCCATGTTCATGTCTTCAAGGTTTATTTTACCCAGTATGTTAGGGCCGTCCAGCTTAGGAGCCTTTACATCTATATGTTCTGTTTCCTCGGCAGCTTTCTCCTCAATTGCAGGTTCTGCAGCCTTGGGAACTTCTTCCTCTTTCTTAACAGCTTTCTTTTTAGGTTCCGGCTCTTCTACGGGTTCTATAACTTCAGCAGGCTTTTCCTTCACAGGTTCAACCGCTTTGGGCTTTTCTTCTTTTTTCTTCTCGGCTACAGGTGCAGGAGCTTCATGTTCTTCTTTTTTCTCCCTCGATGTAAGATCAAGGTCGTCTTTGGTCTTTTTCAGGTTGTCTAAAAGCGAACCTTTGGGCAACGCGATCTCCTCGCTCTTGCGTTTGGCTGCTTTGTCTTGTGCAAACTCAGCCTGCAGAGCATCATACATCTCTTCTGTCAGCTTGGTATTAGGATTACCGGCATTTACTTCAAATCCTTTATTGGCCAGGAATTCCACCAGGGTTTCCTTTCCAATATTGAATTCTTTGGCTGCTGCCAGCAACCTTGGTGTTTTTATTACTGTTGCCATTCGTTTATTTAGTCAAAAATAATCTCTAAAGTTCCGCCTAAGCCTGCCTTTACATATTCTACAAACCTAAGCAATTTGCCTGATATCTGCCCTGCCGGAGCTTGTGTTTGCAAGTATTACCGGTTATAGCAGGCCGGCTTTATTCCTCACTTTCAAATTCTGCTTCCAAAATACGGCGCACATCCTTCACTGTTTCTTCTTCCAGGTCGGTACGGCGCACCAGTTCTTCTACAGAAAGTTCTAATATACTTAATGCTGTATCACAGCCTATACGCTTAAATTCATCAATAACCCAGCCTTCGATCTCATCTGAGAATTCATCCAGGTCGATATCGTAATCCACACCTTCATCCTGTACATCGCGGTATACATCTATGCTGTAGCCGGTAAGTTCCTGCGCCAGCTTGATGTTCACGCCTTTTTTGCCTATCGCCAGCGACACCTGGTCTGGGTCGAGGTACACATCGGCATGGTGCGTTTCGTTATTGATGTCCATGCGGTTGATGCGCGATGGGGTCAATGAACGCTGTATAAGCAACTGCAGGTTATTAGTATAGTTTATTATATCTATATTTTCATTGCGCAATTCACGCACTATGCCGTGTATACGGCTACCCTTCATACCCACACATGCACCTACGGGGTCTATACGGTCATCGTAGCTTTCTACAGCTACTTTGGCACGCTCACCGGGTTCACGAACTATTTTCTTTATAACAATCAGGCCATCCATTATTTCAGGCACCTCTATTTCAAGCAGTTTCTCCAGGAATGAAGAGTGTGTGCGGCTAAGTATGATAATAGGGGTATTGTTGCGCATTTCCACTTTCTTCACCACTGCACGTACACCTTCGCCCTTTTTGAAAAAGTCAGTAGGTATCTGTTCCGATTTTGGCATGATCAATTCATTGCCTTCATCATCCAGCAGCAGTATTTCCTTCTTCCATATCTGGTATACTTCTCCGGCTATAATCTCGCCTACACGCTCAGCATATTTTTTCAGCAGGTTATTTTTCTTCAGGTCGCCTATACGTGCAGCAAGTGTTTGCTTGGCTGCAAGAATGGCACGCCTGCCGAAATCGCGTACATCCATTTCCTCATACACTTCTTCGCCCACGCTATAGTCGGAGTCCATTTTTGCGGCTTCCGTATAAGGTATCTGCACATTTTCGTCCTCTATCATATCATCTTCCACTATCTCGCGACGGCGAAAGATCTCAAGGTCACCTGTCTGGTCATTCACGATAACGTCAAAGTTTTCGTCTGAGCCGTATTTCTTGCGCAGCAAGGTTTTGAACACATCCTCGATTACTTTCATTAACGTAGGACGGTCAATATTCTCCGCGTCCTTAAAATCCTGGAACGACTCAATAAGATTGATACTTGCCATTGTCTGTCACTTTTAATTCCCGCCCCTTGAGCGGGAAATGATGGTTTAAAAACTGATTTGTACTACTATTTTTTTTATTTGTGAAAAAGGTATTTCCGTTATTGTTATTTCTTTTTTCTTGTTCTTCATTTCCAGCAGCAGTCCCTCTTCCGTTACTTCTTTCAGTACACCTGTTTGCTCAGTGTCTTCCGGCGATGTTACTGCTACTGTGCGGCCGATGTTCTTTTTATACTGCCTCATTTCTACCAAAGGCTCATCTACACCCGGGCTGGATACTTCCAGCGAAAAATCGCCCTCAGGATACAGTTGTTCTGCTTCTATCAGCGCATATAATTTACGGTTTACCGAAGCAATCTTCTCAATCGTAAGGCCGCTATCTGCATCAATAAATACCTTGATATTGTTTATGGGCTTCATTTTAACGCTTACCATAAACATATCAGTACCTTCAAATAATGGTTGCAGTAATGCTGCTATTTTTTCCAATACCTCTGCCATAACTTAAAAAACAAGGGGACAACCATGTGTCCCCTTCTTTCGAATTTCTTGTCCAATGCAAATATAGGAAACTTATTGCCAATAACAAAAAACATAGGACCCATAGTATCTTATTATGTTTTCGTTAACGCCGCAATACCCCAAAATAGGTACCTTTGAGTTCTTATGATAAAAGTTCTTGTTTGGACATTTGTTATAGTGGTGCTTTACCGCTTTGTTACAAGGTTTGTGATGCCCATATTTAAAATGACCAAAGCCGCAAGCGCGCAGATGCGCAAAATGCAACAGCAAATGCAGGATATGCAACAGCAGGCAGATACGCAGCAGCGTCCGTCTTCTTCAGGGTCCGCAAAGCACATAGATGGAGACTATATTGAATATGAAGAGGTGAAATAGCCTATTCCTGAGGTTTAAAGATGTCCTTTTCCATGCTCATTCCTTTTTCAAGGTGAATGGCTTGTATACCTGCCTTCCGCGCTCCTTCCACATGCTGCAGGCTGTCGTCTACAAACAGGGTATGTTCAGCCTTAAACCCCGTTTCGTCCAGTATTCTTTTATAAACTTCAATGTCCGGCTTGCGCATCCCTATGCGGTGAGATAAGTATACCTTATCAAAGAACAGACCGATATTGGGTATACCTCCTGTTTGCATCAATATTTTATTGAATGCTTCTTCATGTATCTCGTTGGTGTTGCTGAGCAGCACCATATCATAATGCAGTTGCAATTGTTGTAATATCTGCAGCCTGCGTAGGGGGAAATCGAGCAGCATGGCATTCCAGGCATTCCTGATGTCTTCGGTATTAAGGGGCAGGCCTGCGAGATCCTGTATGGCTTTAATAAAAGCGAAGCCATCTATCCTGCCGGTTTCGAAGTCGTCAAAAAGGCTTGTTTGCTGTGCCTGTGAATATAATTGCTGGAAATTTTCGATGCCCAGGGCCGTGAAAGCCTGCTCCGTAAGCTTATAGTCAATGTTCAGTATAACGCCGCCGAGGTCTAAAATGATATGTTTGATGCCCTTTATCATATGCTAATTTACATCGGCAGGAATTGAACTAAGTAAAAAAACCAGCCCTGAAGGCTGGTTTTTTCTTTTCTGTGGTCCCACTAGGACTTGAACCTAGGACCACCTGATTATGAGTCAGGTGCTCTAACCAACTGAGCTATAGGACCCGGCTTTGAAGCCAACCCCGATAAATCGGGAGTGCAAATGTAGGAGATTTTTGAGAAAATAAAAGAGAATTGTCCTAAAAATGCCCAAAGCTATTTGGTATTAATTTTTTATTTAACTGCGATTTCATGAACTGAAAATGCATGCTCATGCATTGATATCCTGAAATGGATAAGATAATATTTTATATTTAGCCCCAAAGAAAAAGTACTTGCGGGTATTGTGCACCATTCTGTTATTATTTCTAAGCGGCCTTGCCCTCGCACAGCATCCTTATTCCTATAGTTTCAACGAGCGCCATGGTTTCCCGATCAATGAAGTGTACTATCTGTACCAGGACAAAAAGGGCAATATCTGGATAGGCTGTAACGATGGTATCTTCAGGTACAATGGGATTGCGCTTAAGCAGTTTACACATCCTAAACGTAATTCCAGGGGTATTTCACATATCCTTGAAGACAGGTATGGGCGTATATGGTCCCAGAACTTCACCGGGCAGATATTCCGGATAGAGGCAGATTCTATGCACCTGGCCTTTGATGCGGCAAAGTATTCTTTGGTCAACCCGCCCTATGATATTGATAATGACGGCAATCTCTACATAGCGGGCCAAAGGGCATTTTATGTAATGAACAATGAAGGGAAAGTAAGAAAGATATCGCTACCCGGAAATACGTGGTTGTCAGAACTGTTCCATGCCCGCGATGGCTCCATATTGATACTTTCAGATAAGCTGTACAAATGGAAGAATGACAAGCTGGCCGTGATATCAAAAACGAATTCACCTGCAGTGCTGCGCACATTTGGCAGCGGGGGCGCAAAGTTTGAATACATGGGCGACAAACTGCTTTTGTACACCGAGGTGAATGCCACCCGGAAATATTATTTGTCCACCATCATTGGCGACTCAATCGCAATAACTACAATTCCTGATAGCCTTACGCAAGGCAGGATATACAATCTTGCCCTTTTGCGCGATGGTAAGATCTGGATCAATACGAAAAACGGCAACATCTGTGTTGACAGTAACATGCATCCTGTCTTTGGAAGCCGTTTCTTTTTTCCGGGCAGTAACGTGTCCGACATTATCATGGACGTAGAAGGCAACTATTGGGTATCTACATTGGAAAGTGGCATCCATATCATTCCGAACATAGGCATATGGCAGTATACCCACGAGAATAGTAAATTGTCCGACAACAACGTGACCTCACTTTATGTAGATAGCTCCGGCCTTTACATCGGCTATTTCAATGGCGTAGTGGACAGGGTTAAGTCGGGCAGTTTTGAACGGAAGTTATTTAGCAGCAGCAACAAATACCAGCTTGTTGAAAAGATAGATAAGCACCCTCAAAGCGGCACGCTGCATATCAGCCATGGGCGCATGAGTACATACGACCCTCGAACTAATGCCTGTCATGACTTTCGGAACATGTCAGGCATGAAAGATTTC
>APMI01014059.1_pt1 | contig 17526 bp, 12 predicted proteins | sample 667938 | NCBI WGS metagenome assembly APMI01 (sample SAMN01084076, study PRJNA167559) | wastewater metagenome | biome: Wastewater | place: Denmark: Ejby Moelle, Odense | collected 2011-11-28 | reverse complement strand
CAGTTCCACATCATCACCGACCAGGGCGGCAGCGTCCCGGTGTTCATCGGCAACGTCGATCGTCTGGAGAAGCGCATCACGCGCGCTTACCGGCGCACGCTGTTCGGCTCCCTCTCCAACGTGTGGCTGTTCGACCGGCGCTGCGTCAAGCCCGACAAGGCCAACGCCAGCGCACTGGCATTGCTGCCACGCGACAGCGCCCACCGGCTTGACCGCCTGTGGACGCTGGTGCGCGACACCTGCCCGTTGCCGCTACTCGACCACTGGCGCGAAACCGTGCTGGAGCTGCTGCAGACCCGCGAGATGCTGGCCCGCCTTCCGTTCGCCCTTGGACCGCTGGAAGGCCATCGGCTCGCCATTGACGTGCCGGCGCTGACCCTGGCGCTGGGCTCTCTGATCCGCAGTGACGCACTCACCGCCTATCCCTATCCGGCCAAGATTTGGACGCCGGAAGCGGTAGCGGCTTGATCCACCCGCGGAGGCATGCCTTGGCGTGCTTCCGTCTTTCATCCCCGTCAACCAGGAGACTTCCATGGCTCTCATGTTCCCGCGGCTCGCCCGCAATTTCGTGAAAAACGGGTATTACCCGACCGACGAACCCACGCTCGAAAGAGCCCTCAACGCACTGATGCCCAGCGACGGGACGATGTGCATCCTCGATCCCTGCGCCGGCGAAGGCGTGGCTGTCGCCGAAGCCGCCCATGCCCTCGGGCGCGAGCAGACCAAGGCGTTCGCCGTCGAGTTCGACGCGGAGCGGGCACGCCATGCCCGCGGCCTCGTCGATCATTGTCTGCACGCGGACCTGATGGACACAATGGTCTCCAAGCAGTCGTTCGGACTGCTCTGGCTCAACCCGCCGTATGGCGACCTATCCAAGGATGTCAACGGCAACATCGGCTATCAGGGCCAAGGCCGTGCCCGTCTCGAAAAGCTCTTTTACCAACGCAGCCTGTCGCTGCTGCAGTACGGCGGCGTGCTGGTCTTCATCGTCCCCGGCTACGTGCTCGACGCGGAGCTGGTCGGCTGGCTGACGCGCCACTACACCGATCTGCGGATCTACCGAGCGGTGGAGACGCAGTTCAAGCAGGTGGTGATCTTCGGCCGCAGGGTACGCCAGCGCGAGCAGGCCCCCGATGGCGTCAAAGCCATGCGTAATCTGCTGCTGCAGGTTGGGCAAGGCGAGATCGAAGCCGAGGAACTGCCGAGCGAGTGGCCGTTCCTGCCGTACATCGTCCCCGCCAGTCCGGCCGAGCCGGAGCATTTCTTTCGCGTGACGATGGAGCCCGGGCAGTTCGCCGACGAAGTTGGCCGGCTGCAAGGCCTCTGGCCGTCGCTGGACACGCACCTGGGAGCCGCGCAGCAGTCGCTGCGTCCACCGGCGCGGGCCTTGTCCCACTGGCATCTTGCCCTGGCGTTGGCCGCGGGTGCGATCTCCGGCGTGGTGCGCTCCAAGACCGGGCGCCTGCTCGTCGTCAAGGGTGACACCCACAAGGACAAGACGCTCCAGCGGGAATTCACCGAACGCGACGATGGCTCCATCGCCGAGACCCGCATCCTCACCGACAAGTTCGTTCCCGTTATCCGCGCGTGGGACATGACGCCTGGCTCCCCAACTCGGGGCGAGGTGTTGACCATTCGCTGACTTCTTTCCACCGCCGACGGTTCGCCGTTTCTTCTCCCACCACGGGGCATGCCATTGCCCCTCTGGGGGTGGTGCATGCCCCATTTTTCTTCGGAGCATCACTATGTCCCTCGATCTTGAATCTACTGCCGCAGAAGCCACTCCCGTGCAGGGTGAATTGCTCGACGCGGCACCTTCTCCTCTGACCCTGAGCCTTCAGGATTTTGTCGGCGAGTTCGGCGACGAATTGCTGGACTCTCTCAATCGGGCTAACCCGCCGGTCTATACCGGCCAGCCACAGGCGCACCGCCAGCTCATCGTCGCCAGCCTCAAACGCAAGCTGTTTGAGGCCCAGGCCGAAGTCGTCTATGCCGCCGCCGAGCTGCTGGTCGATCGTGGCGAACGCGCCGCGATCGTCAATGGCGAGATGGGGTGCGGCAAGACGACCGTCGGCATCGCCACGGCCGCCGTCCTCAACGCCGAAGGCTACCGCCGCACCCTGGTGCTTTCGCCGCCACACCTGGTTTACAAGTGGCGACGCGAGATCCAGGAGACGGTGGCAGGTGCCAAGGTCTGGGTCCTCAATGGTCCGGATACCCTCGTCAAACTTATCAGGCTGCGCGAGCAGTTGGGTGTGCAGCCCACGGGCCAGGAGTTCTTTGTCCTGGGGCGCGTCAGGATGCGGATGGGGTTCCATTGGAAGCCTGTCTTCACCCGGCGGCGCACCCGCCACGGAGACGTGGCGGCCTGCCCGGACTGCGGCACTGTCATCACCGACCTTGACGGCGAGCCGGTCAACCCGATCGCACTCGAAGCCGAGGAGTACCGCAGGAAGTGCAGCCATTGCGCCGCGCCCTTGTGGACGCTGATCCGTCCGAGAAGCCTGTCCGGCAGTGACCAGTCCTCGGCTGTCCTCAAAGCCTTGAAGCACATCCCGACCATCGGGGAAGTCACCGCGCAGAGGCTGATGCAGAAGTTCGGTGATGGCTTCCTGGCCTCGATGCTGGGCGACAACATCCATCAGTTCATCAACCTCATGGATGGCAGCGGCGAGCTGGTGTTTTCCGACCGTCAGGCCACGCGCATGGAACGTGCGATGGCCAACATGGAGTTCGGCTTCGGCGAGGGCGGCTACCAGCCGTCCGAGTTCATCAAGCGCTACCTACCGCAAGGCACGTTCGACCTGCTCATCGCCGACGAGGCACACGAGTACAAGAACGGCGGAAGCGCCCAGGGCCAGGCCATGGGCGTGTTGGCGGCGAAGGCTCGCAAGACCTTGCTGCTGACCGGCACGCTGATGGGCGGCTACGGCGACGACCTGTTCTACCTGCTGTTCCGAGCCCTACCCGGGCGAATGATCGAAGACGGCTACCGCCCGACCACGAGCGGCAGCATGACTTCGGCCTCGATGGCGTTCATGCGCGATCACGGTGTCCTCAAGGACATCTATTCCGAGAGCACTGGCACGGCGCACAAGACCGCGAAAGGCACGAAAGTCAGTCTCAGAACGGTCAAGGCTCCGGGCTTCGGCCCCAAGGGCGTGTTGCGTTGCGTCCTGCCGTTCACGATCTTCCTCAAGCTCAAGGACATCGGCGGCAACGTCCTGCCGCCGTATGACGAGGAGTTCCGTGAAGTCGCAATGGGCACGGCGCAAGCCGCGGCCTACCGCGATCTGGCTGGTCGGCTGACCGCGGAGCTTAAACAGGCTCTGGCGCGACGCGATACGACCTTGCTGGGCGTGGTCCTCAACGTGCTGCTGGCCTGGCCGGATTGCTGCTTCCGGTCGGAGACCGTGGTGCATCCGCGCACGCGCAACACCTTGGCGTTCGTCCCGGCTCAGTTCTCTGAGTTCGAGCTGACGCCGAAAGAGCGCAAGCTGATCGACATCTGCAAAGAAGAGAGGGCGCAGGGCCGCAAGGTTCTGGCCTACACGGTCTATACCGGCACACGCGACACGACGTCGCGGCTGAAGGTGCTGCTGGAGCAAGAAGGTTTCAAAGTGGCGGTACTGCGCGCAAGCGTGGATGCCAGCCGCCGCGAGGACTGGATCGCCGAGCAATTGGACCGTGGCATCGACGTGCTCATCACCAACCCCGAACTCGTCAAGACGGGATTGGACCTGTTGGAGTTCCCGACGATCGTGTTCATGCAGTCGGGCTACAACGTGTACTCGCTCCAGCAGGCGGCACGCCGCTCCTGGCGCATCGGGCAGAAACAGCCCGTGCGTGTGATCTACCTCGGCTACGCCGGCTCCTCGCAGATGACCTGCCTGGAGCTGATGGCCAAGAAGATCATGGTCTCGCAGTCCACCTCGGGCGACGTGCCAGAGTCCGGGCTCGACGTCTTGAACCAGGATGGTGATTCCGTCGAGGTGGCGCTGGCCAGGCAACTGGTCGTCGCCTGATTCACATGCCACAAGCCGGCCTAGCGCTGCCGGCTCTTCTGTTGCTCCCACCTAGCAGCCACGCCTACGCTCTCCGTGGACGTGGCTGCGATTTCTCTCATTCGAAGGATCCTCGTTAACTCCACCCCATGCTGCCACAAAAGCATGAATGCGGCCTGGTCACGGCGTGAAAACTCCTGTCCCGATCGGTCAGCGCTTATGGCCAATCTACGATCGCATGGTCTTCGCTAGTCTTGTAAGATCGCTCGGTCTCTTGCGCCGTCCGGGAATCTTAACAATCAGGATAAGTCGGGACTGATTCTCGCCTTGGCGAAGAACTCGGCGAGTCTCGAATAAGCTTGTCAGATGCGGAGTGCCTTCGCGATTAGGTGTCGCCAAGTCGAGCACCAACAGTACGCCTAGCCGGATGCTGACGTTCTGGTAGTCCGTTGTTTGTGCGGCATATGATTTAAAGAGCGCATCGAAAGAGCCGTCCTTTTCCTCGCGCTTCACCTCGACAACAAGACGTTCGGGACCAGATTTCAGGCGTATGTCAGCTCTGCCACTTGCAATGTTTGTCGGTTCAAGGTCGCTCCCTGCGGCATACGTTGCCACCCAACGAAAAAAGTCCTGTTGTAGTTCATCCTCGTGAGGCAGTGAACCGTCATCGCGTTCGAACAGGTAGGCGCCAGTTGGGTCGTCGCCCTTTGTTAACTCAAGGCGGTTGAATATAAAACGGACCAGCCAGAGCAAAACTGTATCGAAGAGGCGCGCCGCGTTGGTGTTTGCGCTGTAGTCAGAGTGCCCCCGAGCCTCGTTACAGCAACGTTCGATGACCTCGGCTTCGGCACTTGTCATGTTCGAAAGCTGCAGAGAGATGGCGTTCGCGACTACACCGAGGAGGACATTTCTCTGTTCTTCTGGAAGATTGGACCCTGCGATGATGGCGGCGAGTGCGGTCCGTTCGTTCGCCGCCTCAGGAGGGTTTCCTTGGCTGCCTGACTGTTCAATGAAGGCATCAATCTGAGCAATCAGATCTCGTGCTTCGACGGCCCAGTCATGGGTCGCGTTTTGTTGAAGCCAGGTGCGCACCTGATGGGCCTGTCCGGCTTGCGTGGCGACACTTGCGCGTATTCGGGGCCGAACCATCGCTTCGATGCCACCGTGCTGATCTCGGCGCAAGATTGATCGGCCTGCGCTGTAAACGGACAGAAGACCTTGTTCGATAACAGCTGCCGGATCCCACCAACTCGGTTCGTCAAGTGAACCAGCCAGCCCAGCCACGGCGCTAGCCAACGCACACCAACATGCCGCCTCGGTCTGCCTGGCCCCTAACCATGGAGGGCCGGAGCCTCCCGCCCAGGCGTGCAATTCGAATGCATGCTGCTGAACGCGCATGCTCACACTACCGAGCGATGCGCTTGCAGCACCGCCGTGAAAGCTCAAGAGCAGGTCGAGCCCATCTAAATACAAGCCGGCTTCCGCCCGGTACTCAGATGCTCCATCAGCCTCACCAAACCAGTCTCTAGCCTCACGGAAGGCGGATGCTGTCGCGTTGCTGCCCTCTCTGTCTATGGCTTCAGCAAGGGCTGCCATCCCCAACTCGAAAGCTGCTTCGGGCCGGACCGCTTCGAGTTGAGCAAGTTTGTGTAAAACCTCAACTAGTTCCTTGTCGCGCCAATGCGAAAAAGCGACGCCGACAATCTTGGCTGCCCGTCGCAGGAACTCTGTGTCATCACTCGGTGCAAGACCGAGGAAGAGGTCGAGCAAGCGAAGTTGCCAGCGTCTGTTGTCGCCGGCCCAGCGAAACGCCCCATCAAGCGCTGCGCCGCGCGATAGCCCAGAAAGCGAATGGGCACCGGTTGCTGCTTTTGTCAGGAAGAGCATGAAGCAGCGCTCATCTCCGTCGTCCGGCAGCGGCCGATGATGTTCGAGAATATCGACCGCTTCAAGGAGTACGAAATCCGTTGTCGCAACCTCCAATAGATCGTGCAAGACGCTTTTGTACACGTCCCGATTGGCCACCTCGGCATCGCTCCACCCCAACACAAGCGGGTGAAGCAGCTCGGGCATCATGGGTGAACTGCCGAGTGAGCGCGCTGCCGGTGCGAGCGTCGTGATTCCGCCAAGATCTTCCAGCTTCCAGTCTCGTCCGCTCTTCACGACTTCTATCAGTTCGGCTTCGATAGGATGCATTCTGGTCACCACAAGAAGGCATTGCCGGCAACCTCACGGCGATTCGTTTCGGGTATGTGATCGGTTATGGCCTTAGATGAAATACCGGCAACGAACACTTGGAAATGTGGCAATTTGGTAAAAACGGCCTGAAGCCCAGTAATAAGGTGATCCACGTCAACGGGAGATACCTCCTGAGCCGCGGGCGAATCAATCATGAGCAATCCTGGGTGTCGGCCAATACCCCGTGATTCAGCAATTTCAATCATCGCAAGTATGGTCGCCACCTTCAGCCGCAACTTCTCGCCTTCCGTCACCTTGCTGTAACTCGTGGGAGCTCCTCCTTTAACCAAGGATAGCGCCGCGTTTCCCTTCAGTGTCGCTTCCGACAGGTTTCCCATACCGAAAGCCTTAGCGTACTCGACCAGACGTATTGAAACATCGGCTAGCAGTCCATCCCGCATGGCCTTAACCCGAGCCTCGGTTTCCGTCACGATAGCTGACAGAATTTTTAGTTCCCCGCCTCGGTCGTCAGCATGCGCAACTGGGCTTAATGAGGCTTCTTCCAGCCGTCCTTCTAGAACGGCTACGGCCATTGCGACCTCTTGCCGCCGCACTGCGGAACCAAGCTCCTTGGAGCCCGATTCAATACGGTTCTGAAGGAGATCAATTCTTTGTCGAAGAGCGGTCAATTCATCCTCCGCCTCTTTCTTCTTAGCTGATGCACTTTCTACTGCAGCCTCGGATGAAGCTACCCGTGCCTGCAATTCAAGCTTAATCGTCTCGCCATCTTCGGAGTTTGAGATCGATTCGCCGCAAACAGCGCATGAGTGCGTGGAGCTTTCAAGTTCTTTCTTTGCCTTTGAAATTGTATGATCACAGCGAGGACAGCATTTCGGCTCTAAGCGACGAAACACCGCCATCGCGGACATGGCATCCATGTGTGTCTGGAGATCCCGCCGATCTTCCTGATGGGCAGCAGTTAGCTCTCGGAGCGCGGAAACTGAGCGTTCTTCATGTTCGACCAGGGCACGCTCTTGGCGCCGAGCATTAACCAATTCAGTCGTATCCGCATCAATAGCGCGTCGCACGGCCTCATCATTTGGAATCTTCGACAACTCGGCACGCTTCTCCGTTATCTCGGCGCTGAGGCTCGCAATGCGTGCTTTGGTTGTTTCATGTCCTTGAGCATTCTTTCTCGCAGAGGCCTGAACAGCTTGCTCAACGATCTGGTGCGCAGTCTTCGCCGCAGCTAGCGTTGATACCCACGGGACGCCGAGGTACATCTGCATCAACCGCGATGTTAGGCCAGTGGCGGCGGGCATATCGCCAAGGAGCACTTCGTAGTTGGTACCGATAAACATGGCACCTGAAAACGCTACCCAGCTATGGGTCACCGATTGCCCTTCGTCCTCTTTTGCCTGTCGCCAAGTGGATATCGGGTCCATCGCGAAGGCGCGCATGAAAAAATCCGCCATGACTGTTTCAAATTCGCCATCAGTTGCAAAGTTGGCAAGAACGGTTTTTACAGATTCACCTTCGGCGGCGCCAGACGAACGAATACGGCACAAACTGCCTATAGGCTCGCCTTGCGTCTTGGCAGTAATCTGGTACTCGTCTGAATCAAGGAGGAAATTAAGCCGCACGGCATGGATCCATCGACGTACATCGTCTTGCAGGTTGCTTGACGGCCTTCCTCTTATCATCCATCGAACAATTTCGATGACGCTCGATTTTCCTCGCAGGTTATGCTCCGAAAGCATGGCCCAGAGTCCGTGAGCAAGGTCCTTCCAGGAAAAGACGAAAGGGCCAGCATTCGAGACGCCGTCCTTTTCACCCGAAAATTCGATCTCTCGGAGAACAAGTCTACGAGGCTGGGCAAGTACAGGTGATGGTTGAATTCGGTGGGCAGAAAGAACTCGCTCCACTGCAGCAGTCTCCACTTCTGCTCGCGTGGCTATCGCGTGCAGCCATTCTTCCTTGGGTTGCGTCATTTTTCTTCCCCCGTTATACGGATTGCAACTGTGTTAGACGAACTCGAACATCTTCCGTGATAGCTGGAATAACCCCGCCCAACTTGGTTTCGGCATAGCTCGCTCGTTGATACTGTTTTTGCTTCAAAGCTGTCCCGCCAAGGGAACCGGCAACCTTCGCCACCAACTCCGCCCGATCCGAATACCACTGAAGGAGGGGTTCTTGCGACACAGCGGTCGAGCAGATGTCATAGCCGATCTTCGTAAGAACGAAGTCTGTCTCCAAGACCTTGTTGTTGGCTCCCTTGGTTCCAGTGATGCGAATAAGATCTCGAGATCTCAGTAGTGAGAGAGCGTCATCCAAGCGTTCGTAGGCGCCAAAGAAGTATCGAACCATCGGAACACGGCGAAGGTCAGGCTCCTCGTTGTCCAAGATCATCTGTGCTGACTTGTAGTAACTCTTGTCCTTTGTCTCTGCGTACAAATCAAGCAACTCAGCCGCGAGATAGTCTGGGTTTCGCATCCAAAAGTCGAACGCTTGCAGGCGTGCTTCACCTTTGAATATGAGAGCATGCTCCACCGTCGGTGGCTCGACGGGGCTACCTCCTGCCCTTAACACGAACAGAATTCGCAATGCATCGCGATGAGTCGACCGAATTGTCATGCCGCTTTTTCTCTCCTAGAACTCAGTTGGGTTATCCGCCCAATCCAGCGACCTACAACATCAAGCGAGCTTGATTGTGGGGACATATTCTCATTTCTGATCCTGATCGACTCCACGCATGGCTAGGCCAATCAAGGTACCGATTACCACAATGTAACGCAAAGTAAGTCCAGCGAGGCTTGTCGGGGTAGTGCCGCTCCAAGATAGAAATCGGACGCTGCGCGATTCGCATTGTTTGCTGTCGCATGCAGACGCAGCGGCGATGGTGAGGGCTCGATGTTTCAGGACACCGTGCTATGTGCCCATCCCATCCCTGGTTCCACCATCCCGAACGCCGCCTGTTGTCGGGGTTTCTCGGCCTGCTCTTATCGGTCCTGGCAGGCGGCTGCGCGACGACCACGACGCAGATAGCGCCCGACGTCGTTGAGGAAGCCTCGCCCGCACCCCAGCCCGAAGCGGCCAAATTCATTCCGGTCGTGCGCTACGGTCGCTACACCCTGGTCGAGCTTGCGCCGATGGCTGCACAGCGCGACTTGCTGCTGCAAACCGTCGATGTATCTATGCCCGAAGACGCCCGAGCGACGGTCGGCGATGGGCTGCGGCATGTGCTCAAGCGCAGCGGCTATCAGCTTTGCGAGACGGCGCATGCCGTGATCGAGTTGTACGCGCTGCCGCTGCCGGCAGCGCACCTGCATCTGGGCCCCATGAGCCTGCGCGATGCGTTGCTTACCCTGGCCGGCCCGGCCTGGGAACTGCACGTGAATGACCGCACGCGCCAAGTCTGCTTCGAGCGGACCGGCGAACCCGCTGGGACCGAGCCGATTCTTGAACTGCCAGCCGCCGACGCGGCGCAGACGTTCCCGCCGGTGCCTTCCATTTCGGGAGGCCAGCCATGAACGCTTCGCAGTCTTCCCGGCGCCCGGCCGCCGCCGTGGTGGTGCAGAGCCTGCTCTGGCTTTGGTTGATCTGCTTCAGCGTCCTCGTCGTCCTGGGCTACCAGACGATGAGCGACCTGGCCGACCAGGAGCGGCTCGAAACCCGCCTGCAGCGCCTCGAAGCGCAGGTAGTAGGTCTGGCCGAAACCATCAAGGCCTTCCAACAGCGGCCCGCAGCCGCGACTGCCACAGGCCTGCAAGACGCCCGTCAGGCCCTGGAGGCGCGCATTGCCCAATTCGAGCAGGCGCTAGGCGGCCATGCAACTGCCGACGACCTTCAGGCGCTACGCGCGGAGGTCGAGCAGATCAAGGTGCGCCAGACGGCAGCGCGTGCCGCCGTGCCAGCGCAGCCGCGCATGTCTAGCAAGCCCGCTGCCGCGAAACCTGAGCCGCCGCCGCTGCCGTTCCGCGTCGTCGGCGCCGAACTGCGCGCTGGCCAGCGTAGCGTGTCCGTCGCGCCGATCGCCGGGGATTTCACGCCTGACCAGCTCCAGGTGCTGTTGCCAGGCGATGCGGTTGGCCCGTGGCGCTTGCTGTCAATCGATGGCAACGCCGCCGTATTCCAGGCCGACGGGCAATTCCGTCGCCTGGCGATTCCTTGATGGAGGCCAACTCGCCATGAAGCCCGCGATCTTTCTCGCCGTACTCCTGCTGGCCTCACCACAGTTGACCGCCTGGGCACAGCAACCCGCCACAGCCCAGTCTCGCAGTACGCAGAGCCAGGAACGGTTCCTCGTCGGCCGCACTCTGGACGACCGCGCGGCACGCGACTGGGGACTGCAACCGCAGGAGTGGGCGCGCTATCAGGAACTCATGGAAGGGCCTTTGGGCATCCATTCGCCCAACCTGGACCCGCTTTCCGCCCTGGGCATCGAGGCCCGCTCCGACGAAGAGCGGCGCCGCTACGCAGAACTGCAGGTGCAAATCGAAGCGCGCCGCGTCGAGAAGCTGCTTGCCTATCAACGTGCCTACGACGAAGCCTGGCAGCGCTTAAACCCCGGCATGCAACGGGTGAACCTGCCTGACGATAAGCCCAGCGCCGGCGCAGTGCGCGGCAGCGGCCGCATGGCGGTGTTCGTCAAGGACGGCTGCGCGGCCTGCGGACAGCTCGTGCAGCACCTGCAATCCTCGGGTACCGAGTTCGACCTGTACATGGTCGGCAGCCGCCAGGACGACGCGCGCATCCGCGACTGGGCCAAGCGCGCACAGATCGACGCGGCACGGGTGCGCAGCGGCAGCATCACGCTCAACCACGACGGCGGCAGGTGGCTGTCGCTGGGCCTGCCCGGCGATTTGCCTGCGACCGTGCGCGAGGTGAACGGCCAATGGCAGCGCCAACCCTGACGGCGCCGCTGCGCGCACTGGTGTTCGCTGTTGGCCTGTACGCCAGCACCGTCTATGCCCAGGAGGTTCCGCCACCGGCCTACCAGCTTGCCGCCCAGCGCGCGGGCATCCCCTCGACGGTGCTCTACGCCGTGGCCCTGCAAGAGAGCGGCATCCGACGCAACGGGCGCATCGTCCCGTGGCCTTGGTCCCTCAACGTCGCCGGCCAGTCGCTGCGCTACACGACCCGAGCCGACGCCTGCGCGGGTTTGCAGCGGGCGATGCGTTCGACGCCACATACGCGCATCGACGCGGGCCTTGGGCAGATCAACCTCGGCTACCACCAGCAGCGCTACAGCACCGCGTGCGACCTGCTCGACCCGTACCGCAACCTCGCCATCGCCGCCGAGATCCTGAAAGAACAGCACACCCCCGGTGAGGACTGGCTGGTGGCGGTCGGCCGTTACCACCGCCCCGCGGGTGGTGAGCCGGCCGCCCGCTACCGGCGCAGCGTGTCCCGCCACCTCGCCCGCGTGCAGGGTGCGCGCCCAACCACTGCGGCGTCCGCCGCGCGCCAGGAGACCTCTCCATGACGAAATCCCATCTGGCCAATCTCACGTTCAAGGGCCTGCTCATGCTGCTGACGGCCTTGCCGCTGGCCTCGCGTGCCGGCGAGCCACTGATCGTGGTCGAGGACCGTGGCGGTGCATCGGCGCTGCCGTACTACGAAGCACTCAACCTCCAGCCGCGGGGCAAAGGTGCGGCGCGGTCACCCATCCCGATGCCGCAGATTCCCGCGACAGCCGCGGATGAGGCCGCGATGCTGCCGGTGCGCAGCGCCAAGCTCACGCCCGGCTCCGTCGCGAGACGGGTGATCGAGGCACCGGGCCTGCGGCCGTTCGTGGTCATCGGCGACGACAAGGCTTCCCGGGACTGGCTGCAGCGCCATGCGGCCTCCTTGCACGAGCGCGGTGCGGTCGGCTTGGTGGTCAATGTCGAGACCGCACAGGCCTTGGCGCGGCTGCGCGCACTGGCGCCCGGCGTGCCACTGGCACCCGTGACGGGCGATGATCTGGCCGAGCGCTTGGGCCTGCGGTACTACCCGGCGCTGATCACGGCCACCGGCATCGAGCAATGAAGCCATGTCGGGGAAACAGCCGGTTGAGGTTCTGCTTCGCCCAGCGGTGGAGCTATACACCGTCGCAGCGTGTGCAGGCGCCGCGTTTCTGTCCCTGGTGGCCCCGTGGTCGCTCGCGCTGAGTCCGGCGATGGGTGTCGGCAGCACGCTGGCGTTCGGCGCCTACGGCGTCATCCGCTACCGCGATGCCCGCGTGATCCTGCGCTACCGGCGCAACATCCGCCGCCTTCCGCGGTACGTGATGACCAGCCGCGACGTGCCGGTCAGCCAGCAGCGGCTCTTCATCGGTCGGGGCTTTCTCTGGGAGCAGAAGCACACCCATAGGCTGATGCAGACGTACCGGCCGGAGTTCCGCCGCTACGTTGAGCCGACACCCGCTTATCGGCTGGCACGGCGTCTGGAAGAGCGGTTGGAGTTCGCGCCGTTTCCGCTTTCACGCCTGCCAAGGCTCACGGCCTGGGACGTGCCATTCAATCCCGTGCGGCCGTTGCCACCCGTGGGGGGCCTGCCGCGACTGCACGGTATCGAGCCGGAGGAAGTGGACGTCAGCCTGCCGCTGGGCGAGCGCGTCGGGCATTCGCTGGTCCTGGGCACCACCCGCGTGGGCAAGACCCGGCTCGCCGAATTGTTTGTCACCCAGGACATACGCCGCAAGAACGCCGCCGGCGAACATGAGGTGGTCATCGTCATCGACCCCAAGGGCGATGCCGACCTCCTGAAGCGCATGTACGTCGAGGCCAAGCGCGCGGGCCGCGAGGGTGAGTTCTACATCTTCCATTTGGGCTGGCCGGAAATCAGCGCCCGATACAACGCCGTGGGTCGCTTCGGACGCATCTCGGAAGTCGCCACCCGCATCGCGGGACAGCTCTCCGGCGAAGGCAACAGCGCGGCGTTCCGCGAGTTCGCTTGGCGCTTCGTCAACATCATCGCCCGCGCCCTGGTGGAGCTGGGGCAACGCCCGGACTACATGCTGATCCAGCGGCACGTCATCAACATCGACGCGCTGTTCATCGAGTACGCACAACATTACTTCGCCAAGACCGAACCCAAGGCATGGGAGGTGATCGTCCAGATCGAAGCCAAGGTCAATGAGAAGAACATCCCGCGCAACATGATCGGGCGCGAGAAGCGTGTGGTGGCGCTGGAGCAGTACCTCTCCCAGGCGCGCAACTACGACCCTGTGCTTGACGGCCTGCGCTCGGCAGTCCGCTACGACAAGACCTACTTCGACAAGATTGTTGCCAGCCTCTTGCCACTGCTGGAGAAGCTCACCAGCGGCAAGATCGCGCAGCTCCTGGCCCCGAACTACTCCGACCTGGCCGATCCGCGCCCGATCTTCGATTGGATGCAAGTCATCAGAAAGCGCGCCGTGGTCTATGTGGGCCTGGATGCGCTCTCGGACGCCGAAGTCGCCGCAGCGGTCGGCAATTCCATGTTCTCGGATCTAGTATCCGTCGCAGGGCACATCTACAAGCACGGGATCGATGATGGCTTACCCGGTGCATCGGCAGGCACACGCGTGCCGATCAACGTGCACGCGGACGAATTCAATGAGTTGATGGGCGACGAGTTCATACCGCTCATCAACAAGGGTGGCGGCGCCGGCCTGCAAGTTACTGCGTACACGCAGACGCTCTCGGACATTGAAGCCCGCATTGGCAACCGCGCGAAAGCCGGCCAGGTGATCGGCAACTTCAACAACCTGTTCATGCTCAGGGTCCGGGAGACGGCCACCGCCGAACTGCTGACCCGGCAACTGCCGAAGGTCGAGGTCTATACCACCACCATCGTCTCGGGCGCGACGGACAGTTCAGACATCCGCGGCGCGACGGATTTCACCAGCAACACGCAGGACCGCATCAGCATGTCCAGCGTGCCGATGATCGAGCCATCGCACGTCGTCGGCCTGCCCAAGGGTCAGTGCTTCGCGCTGCTGCAGGGTGGCCAGCTCTGGAAAATCAGGATGCCGCTGCCCGCACCTGACCCCGATGAGGCCATGCCGCAGGATCTGCAACAACTGGCGGGCTACATGCGCCAGAGCTACACCGATGCCACCCAATGGTGGGAGTTCACCAGTTCCCCAGCCTTACAGGATGCGGCCTTGCCCGACGATCTGCTCGATGACGCCGACTCGACCAAGCCGGTCGAGTCTGCCGCGGCGGCAACCGGCGCCGACGACGGTGCGGAAAACGAGGCCTCGCCATGAAAGATGCTGCCTCGACCGCGCAGCGGGAGCAGAAACAGCGCCAAGGTCTGATCGTCGGCACCATCACCTTGCCGTTCCGGCTGCTCGGGGTGCTGATCGGCTCACTGCTGTTCTCCATCGTGGTGGAGTGCGTCGGCATGCACCTGTTCTGGAAGGATCAGGGCTGGCGCCATTCCCAGCAGATGTTGCAGTACGAACTGGGGCACCTGTCCAATCACTTCACGCGCAGCGTGGTCGTGCAGGAGCCGGGGCGCACGGCGCACGAGCTGGTCGATACCGGCTACGAATGGGTGTTCGTGCGCTCGGGACTGCTGGAACGCATGAGTCAGACCGCTGAGCGCGTCCGTGCGCCCAGCCACGGGCAGTCGCGCAACTTCCGGCACTTCATCAGCCAAGTCTATGTCTGGGCCGAGAGCTACCTGATTGCCGCCGCGTTCACGACGTTGACCTTTCTCGTGCGACTGCTGGTCCTGGTGCTCACGTTGCCGTTGATCTTCACGGCGGCATTCGTCGGGCTGATCGACGGCCTAGTTCGGCGTGACGTGCGTCGATTTGGCGCCGGGCGGGAATCGGGCTTCATCTACCACCGTGCGAAAGCCAGCCTGATGCCGCTGGCCGTGCTGCCGTGGATCACCTACCTGGCACTGCCGATCTCGGTGCATCCGCTGCTGATCCTGCTGCCCAGTGCCGCCTTGCTGGGATTGGCCGTGAGCCTGACCGCCGGCAGCTTCAAAAAGTATCTCTGACAGCCTTGGCGGACATCCGAGGCGCTCATCCCAGCGCGCCCCACACCGCAAGGCAGGAGCGCGGCGTTCAAGGCGTGGCTCAGCGATTGACGAGTACCGCCAATGCTGCATCCAATGCCGTCACCGACTCGACGATCGTCCGGACGGTGGCACGGTCAAATTCATGGTCGCGCTGGGCATCGTGCACCCCGCTGTTGAGATAGCCCCATTCGATCGAGCCGCCCGCCACGCCGAGCAGCCGAACCAGGGCTGCGACGGCCTCTGGAGCGCCGGCATGCTGATTCGCGATCCGCTCCACTGAGGAACGCAGCTTGGCACATTTGTTGTTCAACTCCCATGGTGACCGAGGACCCCCCAGCCTAAGCTCCAAACGCCCGTCGGCACGTCGGCCCAGCCAGGTCCAAAGACGATCGGTTAGGCTCTCCAGCGCGGGGCGCGCATGCCGCAACGCATCCCGCTTCTCGTCCTGATCGAGCGCCTGCTGGGCGAGCAACACATAGTTCTTGGTCGGCGGGTCTGTGTCGATGCGCAGCTCGTGCTCGCCCAGATGCGGCAGGAATTTGTAGCGCTTTATCGCGCGGGCGCGCTGCGCACCCAACTCCTGTTGGATGCGGTGCAGGAACTCCTCCGCATGCGAGGTTAGGATGATTTGCTTGCCGTCGAGCAACCCGTCCTCGAAGAAGGTGCGCCAGATGCCGTCGCGGTGCTCGTCGTCGATCGCGTTGACCACGTCGTCGAAGATGACGACGGGACAGCCCTGCGAGATGTTCTTCGCCAGAAGGATGGCGAGTCCCAAGCATTTGATGTGGCCCTCGCTGAATATCACCAAGGCGTCGTATCGCACGCCCGGCTCACCAACGAACTCCACCTCGATCTTGCCATTCTCGACAAGCGGCAGCCACAGGGTATGCAGCTTGTCGTTTGGCGGGTCGCTGCGATTGAAAGCGTTGTAGAGCGCCTTGGCGCGCTCGCCCAATCCCTGTAACAGCTGCCCAGGCAATCCAGCAAGATAGGCCTGCAGTACAGGAAGGTAGGCATCGTAGGCCGCCTTCACACGCTGGTGATGGACCAACACGCCGGTCTCGGCGGCGACCTCTGCGAGAAGTTCGCGATTGGCCTCGCCGAACTGGGCGACAGTCTGGTGAGCCTGCGCCAACTCCTGCTGGGCAGTGGCGCGCAGCGTTCTGAGGCGCTCGATCTCCAGGCGGAAGCCGTCCAATCGGTCCCGCTCTTGAGCCAGTGCGCCCCGTTCAGCGTGTACCGTGCTTGCCTCCGCGTCCGCGCGCTCGACCAGCGCCACCAGGCCCAGCAGTGCATTCCACGGTCCCTGTCCGTTGTCGATCCAAACCGCGAGCCAAGCTCCCGCATGAGTCGGTGGCAACGCGGGCAGGCGGGCCGCCTGCAGCTCAGCAGGACAGACAGTAGCCGCCGCCGCGACCGCATGGCGCATTCCGTCCAGCAGCGTTCGGACCGACTCGCCCAACTGGTCCCGCAACGTGGCGGCGCGTTCCTGCAGCGCAGCAAGTTCCGCCAGCTGCTGCAACCCTGCGCGCGCGCGATTGAACGGGTTCTGCGCCGTCGCGTCCAGGGCGGTACCGCAAGCAGGACACGCCGTCGCGCCTTCGGCCAGCTCCAGGACCGCGCGATACAACTGCGAGTAAGAGACTTCGCCTGCACGCGCGTTGAGCTGCCCCGAGACCTCCTGAAAGAGCCCCTGTAGCCTGTACGCTTCTGCCAGCAATTCACGCAGGCGAGCCTGCGTCGCTTGGTGGATCGTCGGGGGGACCGCGTCGAGCTGCGCCTGGATGTACGGCAGACGGCCCTGTTGGGCCGGCGTTCCCAGCATCCACGCGCAGCAGTTCTCGAAGGAATGTCCAGGCGAGATACGTTGAGCCAGCTCCTGTTCCTGGAGTTGGAACTGGGCCTGCCTGTCGCCATCGTTTCGTATCACCTGTTCGGACGTGGCAAGCTGAGCGCGCCGCTGTTCGAGTTGGAAGGCCTTGGCACCGACAAGGGTTAAGTTCTCATCCAGGGACGGATTGAAGCCACGCACGAATTCGCTGAATTGGTCCACCCCGAACAGCGTGGCGATCAGTTGCCGCTGGTCCCCGGGCGTTCTCGCCGCGATCCTAGCGAAGTCGTCGAGCCGGTTCTTCTCAATAAAGCAGAACCGGTATTCGTTCTCATTGGGCTGGACGGCGACAACCGCTCCGTTGCCAGCGGGGTCCGCCGACCTCAGCACCGGCGCAACATGCCGCCGCAGCCGAGCATTGTTGCAGTAATTCCGAAGATCGACGCGCTTGACTTGGGCCTCACTGATGGAACCCAGCATCGCGGTCTCCAGCGCTTCGCAGAAGCTGCT
>APMI01028337.1_pt1 | contig 17527 bp, 10 predicted proteins | sample 667938 | NCBI WGS metagenome assembly APMI01 (sample SAMN01084076, study PRJNA167559) | wastewater metagenome | biome: Wastewater | place: Denmark: Ejby Moelle, Odense | collected 2011-11-28 | reverse complement strand
AGAACTAATACTTAAAAGAAGTTTTCAAATTATTTTTAACTTCAAATAAAAAATATTGACTTTTGTTGATGGACTTTATAAATTTTGTAAAATCAAACAAAAAAAATAAAACAAAAAATTTACTTTAAAACATTTTTTTAATAATTAATAAATTGATTTAAAATTAATCTTATTAACATATTATTCCTGTAATAGATTTATAAGTGTTGTAGGATCATCCTGTTATTTCTGGTAATTTATATTAATATTATAATTTAAATGAATACATCTGGAAGAGCAGGCGACGAAACCCTTGGAAATTATAAAATAGGTACATCGAGGTGTATGCAGGCAAAAGCATCGGAGAAGGTACTTTCGGCAAAGTGCGACTTGCCACTCATATACTAACTGATGAGAAAGTGGCCGTTAAAACTCTGCAGAAGGACAAAATTGTGGAACAGTCCGACATCGAGAGAGTAACTAGATAAATTTGTATTCTTAAAATACTAAGGCATCCAAATATAATCCAGCTGTACGAAGTAATGTTCAATTAATTAAGATTATCGAAACTAAAACTGCGATTCATTTGATCATGGAGTACGCGGAAGGTGGAGAACTGTTCGACTACATTGTTAAAAACAAGCGAGTTTAGTAGACTGAAGCTGCGTGCTTCATACAACAAATTTTATCAGGAGTCGAGTACATTCATAAGAATGGCATTGTGCATAGAGATTTGAAGCCTGAAAATTTATTGTTAGATGCCAATAAAAATATAAAAATTGTCGATTTTGGGCTCTCAAATCAATACAAGCCTGGTGAGAAATTAAAGACTGCATGCGGATCTCCTTGCTACGCAGCACCTGAAATGATTGCTGGAAAGAGGTACGAATGCATTAATGTTGACATTTGGTCATGCGGTATAATTATTTACGCCATGCTTTGCGGTTACTTACCGTTCGAAGATCCTAACACCAGTATCCTTTATAAGAAAATTATCGCTGGTTAATTTTAAATGCCAAAATTTTTAACAGCTGATGCTAGAGACATTTTGCGCAATGTTCTTAATGTTAATCCTGAGACTAGATTTAAAATACCTCAAATTAGAGCATGTAAATGGTATAACTTGGCAAAGATAAAGCATGAAGCAAAAGGAATAATTGTTGGCAAAGATCAAATAGTACCAAATTAAGCAGTAATCAAAAGAATGGAAAAATTTGATTTTGATCCTGTCCAGACTAGGACTTATGTCATCAATAACAGACATAATCATGTTACTGCCATGTACTATTTACTTGAAAAGAAAATGGGAAAAGAGCCCAAAATATAAAACCTTGATACTGAAATATCACGAGAGAAAAAATTGAGATAAAGATAAGAAAGTCCTTTAATTTATAGACCTGATAAAAAGCCTGAATATTACCTTCCAATTAAAAAATAAACTAGAGATGCTAAAGACTCTTCAAAAAATGACTCAATAAACGCAAGCAATATTATTTCATCTTTGGTTGAGGCTAATAAAAACAAATTGCTCACTCAAAGATTCAATCGAAAACCTCAAAATGGAAACTTTGATAAGGCTGAAGATTTCAAAATTTTTCCTAAAAAGTTAAATTCAAGCATTCATGAATCAGATTCGGCTAACAAAATGAATAGTCTAGCCTTAACAAATAAGACTACCTCTGGTGAAGAATCCTTTGAAAGCAAAAGAAATAGTTTAGTTGCTTCTGATCCTAAGAAAATCGGAAACTATCAAGGACTAAATTATTCAACTGAACTGCAAGGATCTGAGCCAGTTAACAAGAAAAGACAAGAGCTTTCAGAGCAATTAAAACAAATTTCAGTAAAAATAGACCGATAAATTGTAGAACTGAAGAAGCAAAATGAGACAATGAGAGCCTAAACAGAGGTGAGTAAGAAATAAGCTATGGCCCCTTTTATCAGCAATATTACATCGGCTTCAAACCGCAAAAGGACATCTGATAGTTTTAATTTAGCAAGCTCAAAATAAAGATTAAAAATGTCTCGTGATTTAGGTGGAAAAGAGTCAACACCTTCAAACATTTCATCGTCATTTACTCAAAATCCTCGAGACAGAATTATGTCTCAAGGCAACTCCTACCCTGCAAGCCAACCTATTCTTCCGACCCCAAAACCTCACACAGGCCCATTTAACGTAAAATGCCTGTTCATGGAAAATGCATAATCTCTAATTCGCAGGATAGCTGATTACTTAAAGCAACAAAACGTTCGGTTTGTTGAGCAATAACCATTCACGCTCAGGACTATGGACAATCATACAATATGGATAGAGTCTGTATCAGGATCTAATAGCTTAAATTTAGTAAATTTTACAAGGAATTTTCCCAACAATGATGACCTCTTGGAAATATTAGCGCAGTGATTCAATTAAATTTATTTATTTATATTTTGAATCTGTATTTATTCATGGTTGATCAGTTTTTTCATCCGCACTTAAATGTTAAATATCTAAGTCAAACCCATAGCTTTAATTTCTGTAAAATCTTTTCAGCTTCCTCAGTTCAGCAGGGTCATCCATATCATCAAGATCATCCAAAAAGTCAATATTATCGGATTATTCGTCTTCAGCCTAAATTGGGCCACATTTGAACATTTTCTCCATTTTATTTCTTAAGTGAGTTAGACTATTCTCAATGCAAAATCTTGAATGATCAAATATTTATTATCTGCTTTTAATTTGCTGGTCAATGAATACACCGAAGCTATTAATACTTTTATCTCGATCTCTTGCTGCTTTTTTGTCAAGATCTTATATTTTTTGCCAATATGAACGTAGTCCCAACTGTAAATTTTTATCAAATTGAGTTAAAAGCTCAGTACAATATCCTTTGATGGTCATGTCAAGATTCGATAACTCAGCTGACTGTTTCTCAACAAACTGTTGACATCGTCTGAGCTGCCCAATATGAATATTTTCAGTTCTCTGAACTCTGGCATTTAGCTCATCCATTTTATTCTCTAGGGGCTAGAATGCTACCACTATTGCTTGAGTTATCGCTGTTGACATTTTATCAAGCTACTAATCTTATCCATGTCCTGTCTACACAATTTGGTTACTTTAATCTGATTTGGTAATTATTTCTTGCTTGTTTTATGAAAATGATGATACACTCTGATTTTTTGCATTTACATGATGTTAATAGTTACTTAAATTTGTCTCAAATTATTATCTAGCACTTGATTTTGTTCTATTCAAGAAAGATGAAGATGTCCCCATGTTTTTACCTTTATTAAGTTGCTCGCTTGATTTACTACCTAGGATTGAAGCTTTTTCTGCCTTCTTCTTATCATTTTGGATTTGATGCTATTACTATTCTTGCTATCTTTGTTTCGCTGACAAACCATGCGAGTGATAGGCTGATTCTTTCTATTTATGAATGTATAATTATGGATCAGCATCAAGTTATTTCAGTCTGGGATCAGCAATGATTTAATTCCCTTTCTCAAAAAGAAGCCCTTCGTCAATGTCAAGCTGCTGCGACTTTAGGTATTCATTCATAAACTTATAGAACTATTATTAGATTCGTTTATCATGATCTTCATGGGGCTAAAGCTGCAGTACTTGGTTTTGCTGTGTTTTGAAAATATTAGCACCATCAATCAAACTATTCTTAAGCTTCTCGTACTTTTCGTACTCCAGTTGCATTTATTATTCATAGTCTTAATTTGATTTGACTTTAGGCTTTTATTATTACGGACGATTCTTCGGAGGGTCTTAGTGTTTTGATAGTGTGGATGCTGGTTGATTTTTTTGAGGTTTATTTTGTTATTTTATTGCTTATTTCTTTGAAGTAGAAGATATCTGTGGAATTTTTTATTTCGCTGAAGTTTATGTTTCTAGTTTGTTAGTGTTTTTTAATTGCTTCACTTATTTTTTATCTGATTTTTACGGTAAAGCTGGCTTTTGCACGGTAACTTTTTTACTATCTTTAATGGGCAGATTCTGTATTAGCTCTTTTGTTTACTTTTCAGGTTTTTGCAGTTTCTTTTTTACTTGATGTTGTTATTAAAGCGCTTCTTCTTCTTCATCATTTAAGTCAAAGTCAATTTTATCTAGAGTATTTTTCATTTATATATAACTTGTGATAATATCTTTCCATTCCTTTAACTCTACCCATTCTGGACTTTTAGCTTTCAAGTCCTTGATTTGCTTTCTACCAGCCATTTGAGGATTGATAATGAGCGTAGATATCAGAATTTATCCTTTATGCCGTTTGGCATAATGCCTAATGTGACCCATGTCGATAGCGATGAACTTTTGTGTTTATATCTGCACTTCTCTAGCCGGAAAAAGCATAAGATTTTCCTTAATTTAGATTTCGACTTCAAACTCGAAAAATTTCTCAGTCTCTTTAAAATAGTCCTTGCTCTTGTAGTATTCTTTAGTATTTATTTTGTATAACACATTTCTGGTCACTTTGTTCTTCTTAGTTGTGAACGTGACTAACAAAAACTCTTTCTTTTTGTCGGTAGACAGACTGATGATTTCATGCCCTGTTTTTTCATAAGTTATCTCTACCATCTGCTTCATGTTAATAACATTGTAAATTTTAAGAACTTGATTGTCCAAAATCAAAGCCAGGTATTATCGGGGTAGCGTTGCTTCACTTGAACCACCTTTTGTCCGATACGGGGCTGGCGTTGGTGGAGATAGAGGCAAAAACCGTGTAATTATTGACATTGGAAGTTATGTGATCGGAATGGGCACTATATTGAATGTCAATTTATCTGAATAATGCATAATTAGTATTCTTTCGCTTTACAATAGTTTTGATTATGTCAGTCCAAGTAAAGTTTTACTGTCTGCGGGAGCGACGAGATCTCCATACATTTTTCTTTATTTTTTGGCGATGTTAAAGACTTCTAATTTGTTATCGCTAAGTACATAAATATCTTCGTCTTCCCAATAGAGCTGAGGAAACCCGCGACCTACTTTGACTTCCACATTGCCAAACCTATTTCTGACTTCGGCAATGTGGTCAAGATGCCTTATTTACATGAGCCCATTTGCATAAAGAATACAGATTTCATTATCACGACTGACTGCCCATCTCAGAATATTCTCAGAATCGACAACGGCCTCAGTGCGGTGTCTGCTTTCGTTGGGGTTTATGATGTGCAGTTCTGATTATGTTAAAAAAACTAATCTGTTCAGTGTTTGTAAGCAAGACAGTAATTTTTTTGATTCGAAGCGATGCAAGATTGAAGTTGAGATAAAATGGTATTATGATGATAGTTCGCTTTGCATTTGATTTACCTGGTATTGCTATTTTTGTAATTTATTATTATATTTGTGCACTTACTCCAAACATGTGAGTTTAATTTATCAAATACTCAAAGAATATAAACACTTATTTATCACATTTTTATAGCATCTTATAATGCTTTGCTTTGCCCTTCTAAATCCACTGCTTTATCTTTATCTTCAGGCTTACAGTTTTTGCACTACTAGCATTTGCAGTGCTCGCCACAAGTAAGTCCTGCTTGGTAGCACTCGCAATACTTCTTCGTGCATCCTGATTTTCGACAGTGACAGCCCTTTGCGTGTTGCTCAGCCTATAATTTAGGATGGAAAGCATCAGGATTTCTTTATATTAAACTTAACATTGCGTTGTAACGCTATTCCTTGTACTCATCTGTGTTATGACATCCTGCACAGTTGCACTCAGGACCACAGACTTGGTTTTCGCGAAAACAATCGCAATATAGTTTTAAACATTTTGTCTTTTTGCAGTTACAGGTCATTTTCTTCCTGGTCTCGCTCACACTGATTTTAAATTTTTTCTATGGTGCTTTCTTAAGGATTTTAGTATTTTTTATTTTTTATCCCGCCCTTTACAAGATCTAAGATTCATGTTAAGACTTCGCCTTCTAATTTTTAATCACGATATTGTTTAGACCTTGATCCTGTTCTATTTTATCGTTGTTGGACCTCATGGAGCTGCTTAAACTACCATCGCCACTGGCGGAGTTATTTTGATCTTCCTCATTCTGTTACCAGACGAGTAGCTTGGAAATTTCATTGCAGTGAGCTTCCACTTCCTCAATGATACTTTTCGGTTGATGAACATTCAGTGGGGTTTCAATCATCGCTAAATCCCAATGCACCACTTGAGGGTCATATGATCTTTTTATTGTGCGGTATATTGGGGAAAAGGGCGACAGATCTCTCAAGTAGGGGGCTTTTGCAGGTTCGGTCTAGCGCTTCTCAGGAGTCATGGGAGCTTTCACTTCCTATGACTGCTTTGGCTCCTTGCTCTTTCGACCCTTTGGCGCTTTGGAACTCAGTATTGAAGACATCATTAAATATTATTTGGTTATCTGTTAATAAATCCGCTTTGATATCTGATTGGCAGGTATTTTAGAGCAAAGATATTATTTTCTTCATTTAAATTTTATATTTAAATATTTTATTCGTTTAATGTTTAGTTTTGCCGGGCTTCACTATTTTAATTGTCAAAAATATATTCTAAGAAACAATTTATTCTCAAATGTTAATATTTTCTTGTTTGAAAAAAATTTACCACAGTTTTTAAAAATTTTGTTACCTTTTCCCAAATTAGACTTTAAGCGAGCATTTGTTGTTAAATGTAGTTAATTTTACGACTTACTACCAATTTCTTATGCTTATGATGATGATTACATTTTGATGGTCTGAGAGTGCCAATTTGAATTTTGCTTAATAATTGAGTTAAATATTAATAATAGCTTATTTTATTAATAACTTTATCGCAGCACTAAAAAAAAGCAGAAATGAGTCGTTCAAATAAGCAACACATTGAAACAATCGACCCTACCTTAATGAAAATAAACGAGTTAATAAATTCCATATTTGCCATGAATCAACCTACTCTGATTGATCAATTACAAACATGCTCTAAAATAGTATCTCAATTACTGCAGAACTAGCTAGTAAATCATATTTCAGGACTAGGAGCTGCCAAATTGTTATGTTATTAACTTATTCTTATGATAGCTTAATAAAGCGCAGCATAAAGTAGACCGAAATTGGAATTACTGGAGAATGCTTTTGGAAACAACAAGAAAATCAAGCTTACTGCTTCAATGAGAAACACTCTCAGTAGCATTTAAGAAATAATATAGTAAATGGTGTGGAAAAACACCGGCAAAAAGCGAAGTGGCACACAAAAGCAAATCATATAGAGCTCACCATTATATCAAGGCTATGTTTAATTTAAACATCTTCTGTCTGATTTCGACAATCAACTTTCTGAGTAGCCATAGTCACCTCCTAAAGCTGATAAATTCATTTAGAAACTTTCATCAAAGAAAAAAGATACAAACTAATTAGATTCTGAATCATCATAAAATGAGTAAAATTAAGCGTTAATTTAACAGCTATAATAAATAGTCGCCAAAAAATAACGCAGAATCAAATAATTAAATGATGAACTTTAATAAAATATTCTGTAACAGAAAGCACAATAAGATTTAATCGTTTAGTTAGAGAGCAGAAATATAGATTTAAAAGAGGAAGTTAAAATATTGAATATGAAACTGGGATAGAAGGATACTATTGAAATGAAGTTACAATAGAAAGTTTAATATTTGAAATAGTAGGCTATGATCAGGTAAAAATAACAAAACCAAAAGCGAACAATCGCAACATAAAAAACAATAAAGACGAAATTTACTCTAGACGATTAATAGTAACCTCAGCATTCACAGACTACTACTAAAAAGGAATACAAGGAAAGCTTCAGCAATGATAAGCAGTTGATTTGTGCATTATGTTAGCCTAAAAAGGATATATCAATAGAAGATGTAAATGGGATGCGTAGGTTATTGCTGTTACAGGCGATATCTATTGAAGCTCTGATCTGAATAATATTTGATTATTTTACTGCATAAATAGATTATAATGAAATTATGGTCCGATTATCATGTTCAGCATCCTTCAGGTCTGTAGAAGTCTGGAGCCATTGTTGGGCATCTTTCAGCCATGTGAGGATACTGTTAAATAGTTGAGTAACCTGGCAACTCCATTAACCAGCGACCCATGATCTGGCAGTAAGGCAATGTTGGATCATTGTCCTTGCATTTCTTTGGAACTTTGAAGTTTCTGTCGTAAATAGTCAAAGTGTAAACATCTTTTGGAGTCATTTATGTGCCCTCAATGTCAATGAGTAATCCTCCAGCTCGATAGACTGCAGCTACAAAAGATGAGCAAACGTAAGACTCTCCATCACTGTATTGCCATCCATCAACTTCAGGCATTGCCATTAAATCCCCCATCGACATATTTTTTCTTGCCATCAATACACCAATTTCAGAAAGTTTTCTATTCTCAACTCCAAGTCTTTTGTTTAGAGCTTGAGTGACCATCCTGTTAATCGGATACTCATATAGGCGCTCGAGCCAACTAAATGCAGCCAAGACAAAGTTAGGATCAAGTAGAGGAGGATAATTGTCTTTAGGAGTGTCAATCCAGCCGAATAAGAAATTGTGATATCCATAAGGCAAACCTTCTTTCATTTTGAAAAATTCTTCTGCTTTTTTTACATCGAAATTTTTCCTTGACTCTTCACTTAGAGGTAACACAGCAACATTGAAATCAGCATTAAGTGCCCATTTTTTCCAAGTCTCCCAATCATTTCTCTGAATACCATGTTTTGGCCAGTACCAACCATCCTGACTTTCGACAACACTCATAACTCCATCAACTTCCAAAACAACAGCACTATGACCAGCATGTGATCCTGCTCCGTATTGAATAATTTGATCAACACCATCAAATCGAGTGATAGCAAGGAAATCACCTGACTTAACTTCATAGCTGCTCAGATTTACGAACTTGGGAGTTCTTTCTTTCCATCTGAAGTCTGTTCCAGCTTCAATGAAATCGACGTTTAATTTTTGCATATACAGTGGAGGCTTTGAACCCAGGAAGTATATGCTAGGTTTAGTTCCAAGACCTCCTACGAATATTTGAACAGTTCTAAACACATCAGGCCACCAATGAACTAAACTATCGCAAAGTCTGAAAATATGAATGCCCCAAGTTACAACATTATTATATTAATTTTCTTTCATATTTTTCCAGGTAAATTTATGTCTATTTCTGAGCACAAAGTTATGCACGTGGAATTTTGCTGCAGTTCCCAAAACATAAGTTTCAGTGCAGAACTCTCTTCTTCTACCTATGGCAATCATTTCGACTTAAATAGTGTTTATGTTGTTGATCTTCAAGTTTGTGAAATTTACTATCACTTTTTCGAAGCAGTCATCTGGTCTTCGGTCCAAAATAATAGCTTCATGAGTTGATCTGTTGCCAATATAGCCCACATCTACTGCTCCGAACTTGAAAAATTCAGAATGTTTGCCTTTCTGACATTACAAAAATTATTTCTGTCGTTGTGGGTTTTTGGTAAGGTCTAAAATAGTGTCCAAGCCAGCTTTGTATATTTCGGGAGTCATGACTATATCAGTGGACTCCATGACAGTCTCTTCACTTTCAGTATTATTTTTAATCCATATTTTTTCTCCGAATTTGGCAGCCACCTTCTTGAATCCCATGACGGTGTAGTCCAAAACTTCAGAGATCTTGAAGCAGGACGAGAGGGCAAACAGAGTAAATAGAACGAGTAAGCTCAGCCTTGATCTCATAATGTATGATATAATTAATATAAGACATACATAGACAAATAGATTAATAATTCTTAAGGGTGAGTTTTAACAATAAAATGAGATACCCTGAAAAATGCACAAAAATAATTGCTTTTCCTGCTTGATTTGTTGAAATAAACAAACTAAAATTTATAACAATCGATATAATTGAAGTCAAATTAAGTGAAAGCAGTAATTTATACAGCCTCTTGGTAATAAGTAGCCTTGTATCGGCACTTTTTTCAATAGTAAAGATGAGTAATTCTGTGATAGCCCTCAATAACAATGAACATCTACTGATAAGATTAAATTATTTTTAATTTTTGCTAAATTTTTATCCGAATATTTGATTTTATTAAAAAGTATTCGCACTTCGAATTATAACTTGTTGAGATAGAATAAATGGAGTGTTAATAATATCAAAGTTTTCGAAGTTAGTTCATTCTCGATCATTTCGTACATTATGAAGATTAGACAGTTTCTATTATATTTCCCTGCATGCTTTTAAGTATTCCACCTTGTTTTTCCGCTTCAGAATTATGAAATTTTTATATTCCCCTTTTAAAAAATTTCGCAAAACTACCCTCAGTAAGAGCGAAAACTATTTGTCTTTAGGGTTTTTGCATAGTTCGAGAACCGATTTTGTTCTGATGTACTTCCCTTCGCTTGGAAGCTCAGAAATCAGAATTTAAATAAATTTCTTAATGGGGTATTCAAAATTCCAAACCTTCTTGACTAGCAGCAGCTGAGTAGCATCCTTCTTTAAGCTGCGGACAAAGTCTTTCAGGATGTTAGCCTTGATGTTGCGTGTGGTCTTTGTGTTTTGATTCCTTTAGAATTACACTGATTTATCATTCTTTTTCTCTGACTTTCGACCAACCAAGGACTCAGAACTGTTCTAAATTTTTACTTCCATCTTTTCCTAGTTTTTTAGTTCAGTTTGAGTGGAACTGGACTGAACGACTTCGTAATTATAGGTTTGGAAAGCTGACTGAAATTGCCACGCAAATGGATACCCTGAGGGACAAAACATGCCAATTTGACCATTTAACCCTGTTATGTAAGGAAATAGTTCAAAGGAAGGTTTGTTGTTCATTTACACTGGGATTTTGATGGAAATATTATAGAATAATTAATTTTTCATTTTAAATGCAAGATTATGTAGAAAAAAAGCGGTGTCCTAAAAAATTTGCTACCTGTTTTACTTGCTCCAATTTGTCGTTTAGCTGAGCTCAATTTTTTAAATATTTTGCGAATTGAGAGAAATATTTACGAAAATTGTCGCCACTTAAAGGCAAGGCACGAATAAAGATGGATAGTAGTCTCAATTTGCTACGAGTTGAACTAAAACAGGGGGTAAATAGGCCACCATATACTAACCTTCCAGCAGATAGATTGAACTTATTAATATAATCAAATCAACATAACATCGAATACAGTTAGAAATGTAACTCACTACCACAAGTCAAAACTACATATTTTGATCAGTTTTTAAATAAATTTAAAGATGAACTATTGCTGATAACCGATGCTATTTTTTAAAGCCTCTCACAATTTGTTCCATTTTTGCCTATTTTATTTAAATTAATGGAGATTTATTGATTATGAGACTTATAGAGTATAGAAAATTATAGGAATTCAACTTTAAATTTTTGGGGTATTCTAATAGGTCTAAATTTTAAATTAATATTAAATAATGATTGAGCGAATTAAATTTATACCTGTTCAGATCTAAGATGTCAGTGCCCAAAATCCTAGGATTTGTCAGTAAGCCATTTCACTAACTAGTCAGCTATTGCGAGTCTATCCGGTCTTGCCTACTTACAGTACGTTAAGTTGAAGACTTTTCATCAGCGAGTTGAGTAAATGCAAACAAATGGCAAGCTCTAAAGCTATTTGCTAAATGCCTCTGAAGAAGGGTCATATTTTGCAGATGAAATGATGAACAATTTTGAAAAAGGGTTCAACATATCACACATTCAAAGATATAAAACGACATTGCTTAAATTTGTGGAAGGAAACACTCTTTAGACCTGTGCAGGCCCCAATCGAAATCTTAAGTATTATCCACCTGGTACTAAGCTAACTCTAATAGACTGGAGCCCCAAGATGCTTGCCATTGGAAACAGCAAAAATCTACCTGCTATAAGTTTTCAGTACGTTCAAGGCGATGTTACTAAAATGCCTTTTAAAGACAACGAATTCGATACTGTAGTTGACATTCTTGGGCTTTAGCACGTAATCTTTCCGCAGAAAGCACTCTATTAAATGAGAAGGTATCAATTTTGCTATTCTGAGTCTGTAAACCAAATGGGAATATCCTACTAATGAATCATGGATTATCGAGCTTCCTTGAGTTTCATTATTGGTAAAACTTCATTGCACCTCAAAAGCTTTGTAACACAGCTATGTTCACGAATAGAAACTGGTAAAAAATAGTAAAATCGTTTGACTTCCAAATAGACTACAAATAGCGCAAGAAAAATGGAAAAATATACATTTACGTACTTAAGAACAAAAAGGACCAAAATATTCAACCGCCTTAGTAGTCTGTTGTCGTACAAGAGATTCCACCTTCTGCTTGATATACTGCTTTGTGTTAATGTAAATAATTCATAAAGTAAATCAATTGTTCATTTGGATATCGATGAGCTTTTTCGATAGTCCTTGTTCCTTGTTCTGCAGTGCTTTAATTATCTTTTTGTTGTTCTCTTTCTATTCATCATAGTAAAGTTTTAGGAGAACTATTTTTTATTTTTAGTCAGAACGATGACAAGCTGCACACTCGATTAAAATTTAAGCTAAACCATCAATCCTTTATCTCAGCACTTAACTCGTTGTCTGATTTGGTAAAGGTTTCACTTCGGGAGGTGGTGGAATGGATAGACGTTTTAATGCGTGCAAAAGTTCTGCTTGAATATCCTTTAACCATTGAACTTCATCCATTTTCTCCAATTGTTCATTTATGTAAGTTAACCTTTATTCAAGTTGGAGAACTTATGCATAAAGGTCATCCAAGTTTTGGTCAGTTTTGACAGAGCTGAGCTCACTTAGTAGCGATGTGGCTTCTTGAAACTTTTTAAGTGTTTAATCGTACATGATTTGATACTCACGTACAATTTGTTCTTGACAATTTTCTCGTGACTTTAACTTTTTTAGAAGATGAAGTAATTTCTGCTTATACTTCGATATTTCTTCTAATTTTCTGCTGTTCTATCTCATAGATTGCATACTTTAATGATTTTGTCTTGAGGCTTAACCGGATACTTTCTCCACTTCCTCCACAATCTATGAAGTCTGGTCGATGACTTGCAATAGCTATGACGTAATATGAGCTCTAAATCTTAACTAATTATTTTGCATTGGCTACAACTATCGGAGTGGGTTTTAAGCTACTATTTGAGTTGGATAATTTTGACAGGTCGACACTTCACACTTTTAGGACATTTCTACTGATGAAAATGGGTTTCTTCTTTCGAATTATATTTAATCGTCTTCGTATTTATCTTGCTTTCGCATCTTTTTACCCGGTGTCTCAGTAAGGTAACTCTGCTTCTTTTTAGTCATTTCTGCGTATCCAGGGATCTTCGATTTTTCAATTAATTACTAAATTCCTCTATTTTCTTATTTCATTTCAATAATTCGTCGAATGAGTTTTGCTTTGAATTCTTCTATAAGTTCATGTGGGTTATCTTTGATGAATTTAAGTTCATTGCGTAACTATTAATTTTCTCCCTCAAGCATTCTAACTTCATGCTTAATCCTATCGAGATGGTCTCCTTTTCCCTATGAAAACACTTGTCCTGAGAGATGCAAATCGAAACTGATACTGGGTTCGTCCATCCGTTAAATCATCGTTGAATAATAAAATACTACTCAATATGTTCATATAATAGATAAAATATATACAAAATTATTATCACTTAGACCTACTGTGTTCAATCTGCAGTAGAACGTGCCTTCCATGTTGCGATTTGCTGATTTCAGATGCATTTTATTTTAAGGCTGTTTTCAATGGAAGTTTTTGCTATTTTGGCAGTCTGTTTATCATGCTTTGGATTACATAGTTTCCGAACTGATGCTTAGACAAAAAAACCAAGCTGAATAGAAAAATATTTACTCTTTCGTGTTAACTGCAAAATATTCACCTAATTACTATGCGAAATGTGAGTCTTTAGCCTGAATTGCTTTTTCTATCACATTACTTGCGTATTTGTTTGTCGACAATGGCAGAATGTTGGATAAGAATTTCGTGTATACTTTTTTGCGTTATTCCTTGCATTTGGTCACAATGTGCTGCATCACATAGTTGCCAAATTGGCACTGTGACAGCTCAAGTGATTGCTCAAGAAGAATAGAAAGTATTTATTTACATTCTGGTTAGTATTCATAACTTTACAAATATTTTTGAACAACTCTGCAACCGAATATATGATAGGCTAGCACGTTTAACTAAATATAGTAACACTTACTTTGATCATGAGTATATTAACAATTTATTTGATTCGGTCATGCGAAAATAATTAAAAACATTTTTGGATCACATGATTTCCGTTCTGGTTTTAAATTAATACCAAAACATTAGGAAGTATCTCTTACATAAATTTCTATTATTTATCTGTTTTTCCTTGAATATTTTACATTGCTTTCTGGACAACTCTGCATCCATATGCATGTGTCGAAAATGAGAAAATTGATCCCCACATTGAGTTCAAAATAATTTATTTATGAGAGTCAAGACCTTTTTCTAATATTTTTTGAAACACATAATTACCAAACCTATCAGTCATTAATTCCATTGAGTCTTTTAAAATTACTGAAAAAATTAGATCCTTTTTCTCATCATTTGCAGTTTAGAATATGTCTTGAACTGTCCTGGAACCATTTTGATCTCGGGCCCACTCAGAAACATTCTCCAAATTGGAGAGCAGCTCTTCAGCGGGAGAATAAGCGGGTATATAATCATAATAGCTAAATGATGATGAGTGAGGGCTTTCTTGATATTAAATCAATCCAGAGTCGCAGCTCATTCTTAATTAAATAAAAATTTACTTTCTATAGCCTTGTAGAGGTATGCTGTCGAAGTCAAAACTGCTTTTAGCATGGCTTTCTCGCTTCAAGAAAGCCTCCATGATGTTTTGATCCTCAGGATCAGGTGATTCGAAAGTGCTAGTTTCTAGCAAGTCGAAATCAAGCTACTTTACTCTATTTTTACCTTGTAGTTCACCTCTGAAAAGACAGGAGGCGCTGAGAATGCTTGCATGCGTTCAAATGATCCATTTTGTTTTATTTCTTAGTCAATCATGTCAATGTCTGATTTATGAAACAATTACGCTGTAGCAAGGACCCTAAAAGATCATGTTCCAAGTCCTTCACTTCCTTTTCGGACATAAGTTTCTATCTATAATGTATTTTTTCGTAATCAAATAAATTTATTATATTCAGCAAAGAGTGGGGAAATACTGAACAAATTGGAAAATATAAGTTCGAAACCTTGGCAATGTTATTTTCTATTGATGCCTGTGTCAGAAACAAAAGTCATTAAAAAAATTAAGATATAGTGATTTTCATGTGACAATTAATAAGTATAATCATTTAAGTTTGCCTAAGCGATGTTTTTCCAGCAGGAAATGTATTGAGTTATGGACCATACCATCGACGATAGTAGCGATGGTAAAAATACCGCCAACAATGCCGACTAATTTTACAAATAAAACATGCCATTGTCTGTACTCAGAGTACCTTAAATAAGTGATAGGATTGTTCTCATACCTATATTATTATTTTATGTTTACTTAAAATACACCATTGGAAAAGTTCCTAATATTACTTAGTTCATTCTAGCTGTGTAAATATATCCATCCGATGATTTCATGTTCGCTGCATCGAATTTGTTGAATTCTATTATATCCAGGAAATAAGTGTAAGATATTCCTAAAAATGCTTCTCCGATTTATTTATGAGACTAGAATTTAGTTAATGCTGAATGTCGATTTTCAGGTAGTTTCTATATACCAAACCACAAATCATTGATTACGTGAGTCAGATCAATATTTTTATGCGCCTATCCTAAGTTATTGAATAATTGTACGATATCCGCCTTCGTTGATAAAATCCTGCACAACGTCGGAGTACCCATGGCATGAGAAATGGAAGTTGCCAGGCACTCGATCGATTTCAAACCAACCCTTCATTCTGCATCCGTTATTAGAGTTGAAATCTTTTTGAATTCTCAGTTTCTTTTAGTTGCGGTCAGTGGTCTCGACAAAACGATCCTCACCTGGTAAATTGTACTTAAATATGTTTTACATGACATTCACCTAATGCACTTTAAGGATGTTCTCCACATCAAGACTGAGCATGGAGCAGGGGTACTTAGGGAAACTAATATCAATATTAACTCTTAGCTTTTGATCCAAATGCTCGTGGTCGATGATCATGTCACTTCCGAACTGCGGACTGAAATGCGATATGACAGTGTTGAATACAAGCACAGATAAGACTGCAATCGAGGTAATCGATATACATGCACCCGATACAGTACCTTAGCTCAGTTCGCTCGGCACAGCTTGATAGAAGTCGATCTGTTTGAGACCCTGCCGTAAACCTGAGAACATTATATCTATATAAATTTTTATCTCTGACGTGTCTTTCAATTGTTCTAGAAATTGCCACTTTTCTCTATTTTTGCTCAAAGTACGCTAATAAAAATATTAATTAACATGGAATTGTCAGGTTGAAATACGACGCTACATTCCTAAAGCTAACAATAAAATAATCTTAATTATACGAATTCAATATTCAAAAATACCTTGTTAAATGTTTTGTTTGTCTTATGTGAAGTTTCCAAGGGTGTCAAAGAGGGGATATCTTCGCCTTAATTGGGCGCTTTCTGGCACATTATAAAAACATATATTTTGATATGAAAAAAGCGACGAAGGCAGTGGAAATTCTGAAGGGTAAAGATGCGCAATAGCTTAGATAGACTGTATTGGATCTCGGACACCTAGCCTCCCAAAAATGTCAGTAAATCGTTCTACTTCAATATCGATAACGTAAATTTTTGATGATTTTAGGACCTTGAGTATGAACCATTTTACCAGGACTTTGGTCCTCTGAACTTAGGCAAGACCTATAAATATGTCTCTGAGTTGAACAAGCTCCTGAAGGCTCCTGAGTACCTTAAAAATGTGATATACCACTACACTTCCACTGACTACGCCAAATCAGCAAATGCAGCTTATCTGATGGGCGCTTTCCAGATTATAATTCTTAACTACACAGCGGACAAGGCGTATGAGCCATTTAAATAGCTAAAATTCACTCCCTTCAGGGACGCGAGCTACGGATAATGTAGTTACAAATGCACAGTAAAAATAAATTAATTTAGCTGCTCGACTGTTTACGAGGACTCGAATATGCCATTAAATTAGGCTGGTTTGACTTCAAGACCTTCAATATAAAGGAATACGAGCACTATTAGCGGGTAGAAAATGGCGATCTTAACTGGGTACTTCCTGGTAAATTTATTGCCTTCAGCTCGCCTTATGACCAGACTGTCGATAAATATGGAGTACAAAATTACCAATATTTAGAATAAGCTATTTAGTCCTAAAGACTATGTCCCAATTTTCAAAAAGATGGGAGTGACCGGTGTCGTCAGATTAAATAATAAAACTTACGAGTCATCTGGTTTTACCAATAATGGTATCAATCATCATGAACTCTTTTTCACCGACGGCACTGCTCCTAGTATGGAAATTGTTAACAAATTTTTGGACATTGCCGAAAAGGAAGAAGGAGCTGTAGCAGTTCACTGCAAAGCAGGACTTGGTAGGACAGGTTCACTAATAGCCTGCTATGCCATGAAGCATTATCATTT
>APMI01011294.1_pt1 | contig 17531 bp, 20 predicted proteins | sample 667938 | NCBI WGS metagenome assembly APMI01 (sample SAMN01084076, study PRJNA167559) | wastewater metagenome | biome: Wastewater | place: Denmark: Ejby Moelle, Odense | collected 2011-11-28 | reverse complement strand
GCATCAGGCGGCGAGCCTGTCGCGGATGGCCTCCAGCCCCGGCGCATCGCCTACCGGGCCGTAAAGCGCCAGTGCCGCGCCCGCCTGTGTCAGCCCTTCGGCATAGGCGCGCACATCGGCGACGGTCACGGCGTTGATCCTGGCCACCGCTTCCTCGACCGGGGGCACGCGGCCGTGCATCTGCAACAGGCGTGCAATGCGCTCGGCCCGCGACGAGGGGCTTTCCAGCCCCATCAGCATTCCGGCGCGCATCTGCGCCTTGGCACGGGTGACCTCTGCCTCGGTCATATCCTCGGCGGCGCGCTTCAGCTCATCCACCGTCAGCGTGGTCAGATCGGCGATTTCTTCGGCACTGGTGCCGGCATAAAGCGTGATCTGGCCGGTGTCGTCATAGGAACCGGCCTGCGCGAAGATGGAATAGCACAGGCCGCGTTCCTCGCGGATCTTCTGGAACAGGCGGCTGGACATGCCACCGCCCATCGCGGTGGCATAGACCTGCGCGGTAAAGACCGAAGGGTCACGATAGCCCGGCGCCTCGAAGGCCATGGCGAAATGCACCTGCTCGAGATCCTTCACCTCGCGTCGTTCTGCGCCCTTGAAGGCGGCAGGCTGGAAGGATTTTTGCGGCTGGGCAGCCATAAGGCCGAACAGCCCTTCGGCCTGTTTGACGATGGCGTCGTGATCCACCGCGCCCGCGGCGGCAAGGATCATCTGGCCCGGCCCGTAATGCTCGGCCACAAAGCCTTGCAGATCGGCGCGCCCGAAGGACGAGACCCGTTCCGACGGGCCAAGGATGGTGCGGCCAAAGGCCTGGCCCGGATAGGATGCCTCTTGCAGCCAGTCGAAGATGATGTCGTCGGGCGTATCCAGCGCCTGCCCGATCTCTTGCAGGATCACATGGCGCTCGGTTTCGATGTCGGCCTCGTGAAAGGCGGGGTTCAGCAGGATGTCGCCGATCACGTCCAGCGACAGGGCCACATCTTCCTTCAGCACGCGGGCGTAATAGGCGGTCATCTCGCGGCTGGTATAGGCGTTGATGTAACCGCCCACATCCTCGATTTCCTCGGCGATTTGCAGGGCACTGCGGCGGGCGGTGCCCTTGAAGGCCATGTGTTCAAGGAAATGGGCGATACCGTTCTGTTCCTCGCGTTCGTGGCGCCCCCCGGCGGTGACCCAGATGCCCGCGCTGGCCGATTCCAGGCCGGGCATATGTTCGGTCACGATGCGGAAACCGTTCGAAAGCGTCGTCAGGCGTGTGGTCAACGGGCAAGCCTTTCACGGACAAGGGATTGAAGTGCTGCCAGATCGTTCGGCACGCGCGTCACGCGTTCTGGGCGCTGGAACAGGTCGGCCATGCGCGGCGGCAGGGCGGGGCGTATGCCGCTGGCCTGTTCCACCGCATCGGGGAATTTCGCCGGATGGGCGGTGGCGAGGGTGATCATGAGCGCGCGGCCCAGATGCTCCTCGGCCACCTTCACGCCCACGGCGGAATGGGGGCAGAGCAGTTCACCAGTCGCCGCAAGGGTGCGGGCGATGGTGGCGCGGGTTTCGTCTTCGGAGCAACGGCCAGAGGCGAAGGTGGCACGCAGGGTTTCCAGCGCCCCCTGGCTGATCTTGAAGCCGCCCGATTTCATCTCGGCCATCAACTGCGCGATGGCCGATCCATCGCGACCATAGGCATCGAACAGCGCGCGTTCAAAGTTCGACGAGACCTGAATGTCCATCGATGGGCTGATCGAGGGTTTGACGCCGTTGGTTTCATAGGCCCCGGATTTCAGCGCGCGGTCCAGAATGTCGTTCTGGTTGGTCGCGATGACAAGCTGGTCAATCGGCAGGCCCATGGCGCGCGCGATGTAGCCGGCGAAGATGTCGCCGAAATTGCCGGTGGGCACGGTAAAGCTGACCTTGCGGTGCGGGGCACCCAGATTGGTGGCGGAGGAGAAGTAATAGACCACCTGCGCCAGAACCCGCGCCCAGTTGATGCTGTTGACACCCGCCAGGTGAACGCCATCGCGGAAGGCGAAGTCGTTGAACATATCCTTCACGCGGGCCTGACAATCGTCGAAATCGCCATCCATCGCGAGGGCATGGACGTTGGATTCGGTCGGCGTCGTCATCTGGCGGCGCTGCACCTCTGACACACGGCCATGCGGGAACAGGATGAAGACATCGACGTTGGAAAGACCGCGAAACGCCTCAATCGCGGCACTTCCGGTATCGCCGCTGGTCGCGCCGACTATGGTGATGCGCTGGCCGGTCTTGGCAAGGGCCGCCTGCATCATCTGGCCGATAAGCTGCATGGCAAAGTCTTTGAAGGCCAGCGTCGGGCCGTGAAACAGCTCCAGCAGGAAATGGTTCGGGCCAAGCTGTTTCAGCGGCGCACGGGCGGCATGGCCAAAACCGGAATAGGCCTTGGCGATCAGGCCCTTGAACTCATCATCGGCAAAGAACCCGCCAAGGAAGGGTTTCATCACGCGGAACGCGACCTCCTCATAGGGCAGGCCCGCCAGTGCCGCGATTTCGTCCGTGGTCAGCGTCGGCACGGTTTCGGGCACATAAAGCCCGCCGTCGCGGGCCAGCCCCGTCATCATCGCTTCGCCGAAGGAAAGAACCGGGGCGGTGCCCCGCGTGGAGATATAACGCATCGTCATCCTCAAACCGTCCGCTGTCTGATACGCCACACGAGCAGCCCTGTCATCACCGCCCAGGTGGCGGCCAGCAGGAACCAGGTGATGGCATAGCCCCAATGGTCATTGGGTATAGCGGATGTATCAACTGGCAGGGGCGTGATCCCGTCTCCCGACGCCTCGCGCGCGACAATTAATGTCGCTTCTGTATTCAGCTTCGCCGCCATGGCCGGAACGTCACGCGAAAACCACAGGCCGGTCTTTTCATCGGGCGGGGGCGTGAAGCTGTCGGAATCGCGCGGCCACAACAGGTTGCCGACGACATGGGCGGCATGGGGCGGGCGCGGGGTTTTCCTCGCCTCGTCCGGCAGGAAGCCGCGGTCGATCAGGATGCGGCGGCCGTCGGTGGTCTGGAACGCCTCTATGATCCGCACGCCGGGGCTGTCGCCCTTGACGCCCTCCAGCACCTCCAGGAACTGGCCGGTCAGGGTTCCATCAACATAAACCGGGCGATAACGGTCCTTTTCCGGGTCGGGTGTGGGCATCAGGGGAACAGGGGCGGCGACGATCATGCCGTCGATCTCGGCCAGAAGCGCCTCTTTCCAGGCCATGCGGTGCAATTGCCAGACACCCAGCGAGATCAGAACGGCGCAGCCTGCGATCCCAAGGATCAGAGGGAAGATCATCCGGCGCAGCATCGCTTCTCCTGAATGCACAACGCGGGCCAGATGGCCCGCGTTGGCGAAAGATGCAAGGGTGGATCAGCGGCCCCAGACGTAGATCGAGGCGAAGAGGAACAGCCAGACCACGTCAACGAAGTGCCAGTACCAGGCGGCGGCCTCAAATCCCACATGCTGGGTGGGGGTGAAATGCCCCTTCAGCGCGCGCATCAGGCAGACGAACAGGAAGATCGTGCCGACGATGACGTGAAAGCCGTGGAAGCCCGTCGCCATGAAGAACGAGGCGCCATAGATGTTGCCGGCAAAGCCAAAGGCCGCGTGGCTGTATTCATAGGCCTGAAAGAATGTGAACAGAAGACCCAGCAGAATTGCCAGAACCAGACCGTTCTTCAGATCCTTGCGGTTGTTCTCATGCACCAGCGCGTGGTGCGCCCAGGTGGCGGCGCAGCCCGAGCACAGAAGGATCAGCGTGTTGATCAGCGGCAGGTGCCAGGGATCGAAGGTCGCGATGCCTTCGGGTGGCCAAACGCCGTCCTTCAGCGGGCTGAGAGGCCCCATCGGGAAGATGGCGTGTTTGAAGAAGGTCCAGAACCAGGCCGAGAAGAACATGACTTCCGACATGATGAACAGGATGAAGCCATAGCGCAGCCCGATCTGCACCACCGGGGTGTGATCGCCGGTCTGGCCTTCGGTCACGACATCCGACCACCAGCCAAACATGGTGTAAAGCACACCCACCAGCCCGATCAGCCCCATCCATGGGCCAGAGCCGTGCATCCACAGCACGGAGCCGAACAGCATGACGAAAGCCGAGACCGAGCCGAGGAACGGCCAGATCGACGGGGGCAGGATGTGGTAGTCGTGGTTCTTCGCGTGGGCCATCTTTCCCTCGTGTTTCTTATCAGTTCGTTGGGCTGGTCGCCGAAATCTGTTCGGGCGTCAGCGGCGTTTCGTGGAAGGTATAGGACAGGGTGATTTCCGAGATGTCGCGGGCCTCGGGGTCGTTCACGATCTCTGGGTCAACAAAGAACGAGACCGGCAGGATCGCGCGTTCATGCGGCTTCAGGACCTGTTCAGAAAAGCAGAAGCATTCGATCTTGGTGAAATAGCCGCCCGACTGGTCGGGCTGCACGTTAAAGCTGGCCGTGCCGGCAACGGTGCGGTCGGTGGGGTTATACGCCTCATAGAAGGCCAGGGCCTGCTCGCCGATCTTTACCGTCATCCGGGTTTGCTGGGGCTTGAACTGCCATGGCATCCCGGCCTCAAGCGAGGCGTCAAAGCGGATAACCATGGTGCGGTCCAGCACCTTGTCCGCACCCGGCGCGGCATCGGCTTGCCCGGTTGTGCCGGCATAGCCGGTGGTGCGGCAGAACCAGTCATAGAACGGCACGGCGGCGAAAGAGGCCGCCAGCATCACGGTGACAATTCCCACAAGTGACAAAGCGGTGCGTTGCGGGGTCATGGGGCCGTCTCCGTCGTCGCGGCGGCACCGACGCTTTGCGCATGATCGGCCTGATGCATCAGGTCGCCTTGCGTGACCTTGACGATCGACAGCGCGAACATCAGCGCCACAAAGGCTGCAAGCAACAGGCCGACGCCGACATTGCGGCCCAGTCGGCGACGGTGAATCTCATGCTCGGGGCGAAACGACATCTTACCAGGCCCCCAGATGCCAACTGCGCAGCGCGGCATCGGCCAGCAGCGCACAGAAGTGGGCAAAGAGATACAGCAGCGAGAATTTGAAGACCTGCTTTTCAACCTTGTAGCCATCGGCTTCGGCCACGGCCTCGTCCCGGCGCCAGATGCGCCATGCGCCGCGCAGGAATTCAAGGTTCAGCACGACCGAGGTGGCGAGATAAACCGGCCCACCGATCGAGGTAAAGCCAAGCGCCAGTGCAAAGGGCACCAGCGCGATGGTGTACCACCACACATGGGCGCGGGTGACCTTGCGACCATGGGTTTCGGTCAGCATCGGCACCTTGGCGTCACCGTAATCCGACTTCATGAACAGTGCCAGCGCCCAGAAATGGGGCGGCGTCCACATGAAGATCAGCATGAACATCAGGACGGCCTCGACTGAGACATGCCCGGTCGCGGCAACCCAGCCGATCATGGGCGGAAAGGCCCCGGCAGCCCCGCCAATCACGATGTTCTGCGGGGTCGAGCGTTTCAGCCACATCGAATAGACGACGGCATAGAAGAAGATCGTGAAGGCAAGCAGCGCACCGGCCAGCACATTGGTGGCCAGGGCCAGCATCACCACCGAAATGCCCGACAGCGCCAGACCGATCGCCAGCGCCTCACCCGGCTGAACCCGGCCCGAGGGGATCGGACGGCCCTTGGTGCGGCGCATGATGGCGTCGATATCGGCGTCCCACCACATATTCAGCGCACCAGAGGCCCCGCCGCCAAGCGCGATGAACAAGACGGCGCAGAAGGATTCGACAGGGTGCAGATGCACGGGGGCGACCAGCAGCCCGACAAGCGCGGTAAAGACGACCAGCGACATGACGCGCGGCTTCAAAAGCTGCACATAGTCGCCGAACTGCGCCTCTCCCGTGTCGTCAAAAGACCGGATGTCGGTCATGCTGCGCTCTCCCTGGCAGGCAGGGCACGAAGGCCCCGGCCTTGCCCCGCTACTTCAATCGTTTCAGTTCGAAGCCAGTTGCAGGTTGCCCTGCTTGGCGCCTTCGACCCACTTCTTGTAGGCCTCTTCCGAGACGACCTTGACCGTGATCGGCATGTAGGCGTGATCCTTGCCGCACAGTTCCGAGCATTGGCCGAAATAGACGCCCTCACGCTCGGCCTTGAACCAGAGCTGGGCGATACGGCCGGGAACGCCGTCCTGCATCACACCAAAGGCCGGGATTTTCCACGAATGGATCACATCCGCCCCGGTGACCTGCATGACGATGGTCTTGCCGACCGGGATCACGACGGCATTGTCGGTGGCCAGCAGATACTGCTCGGGCGTGTAGCCATTGGCGGCAAGCTGGTCCTTGGCAAGCAGGAAGGCATCGAAGGAAATGCCATCTTCGGGGTATTCATAAGACCAGTACCACTGGTTGCCGGTGACCTTGATGGTCACATCGGCGGCCGGAATGGTCTGTTGCTTGAAGAGGGCCGGCAGCGAGAACGAGCCGATTGCCACCAGCACAAGCACGGGAACCAGCGTCCAGACGATTTCCAGCGGCGTGTTGTGCGTAAAGCTGCGTGGGGTGGGGTTGGCGCGGCGGTTGAATCGCACCATGACATAGACCAGAAGCAGCGTCACAAAGACGGTGATCACGGTGATGATGGCAAGGATCGAATGGTCCAGCCACTGAAGATCGCGGGCAAGCTCGGTCGCGGGGGGTTGAAAGCCGATGCCTTCCGGCAGAGGCTGCCCCACGGTTTCCAGCGCCTGCGCCCAGGCGCCGCCTGCTGCAAAGGACAGGGCCGTGGCTAGAAGACCGCTGCGGATAGTCGAATGACGCATGTTCGTTTCCCGTTCTTTAGCGGCGGTTTGCCCGCCCCGTGGGAATACCGCCCCCCTCGTGGCGGAATCCCGTTGTTTGCTAGGCTGGTGAAACCATATTAGTCCGTGCAGAACAAGAGAAACGTGCGACAAAATGGCGGGCTTGATCCAGATCAATGCCGCGCCCGCGAAAGGCCCATGATGAGCGACGCCCCCTTCCGACCCTTTGAAACCCTGATAGACGAGGCCCGCGCGCTGGATCTGCTGCGTCAGGCAACCCATGGCGCGGAGGATGGCGAGCTGTTTCTGGAACGCCGCCGGTCGGAAGGCATCGTGCTGGATGATCGCAGGATCCGAACGGCCAGTTACGACGCATCAGAGGGATTCGGCCTGCGCGCCGTGGTGGGCGAGGTCGCAGGTTACGCCCATTCCACGGAAATCTCCGAATCCGCCCTGCGCCGCGCGGTCGAGACGGCGCGGCTGGCGGTAGGGGCGGGCGGCGGCGTTCTGGCCGCCCCGCCCAAGGGCACCAACCTGCGGCTTTATACCGATGCCGACCCGATGGCGGACGCCAGCTTCACCGGCAAGATCGACGTTCTGAAAGAGATCGACGCCTATGCCCGCGCGCTTGACCGCCGCGTGGTGCAGGTCTCGGCCACCATTTCGGCTGGCCTGCAAGAGGTGGAAATCCTGCGCCCCGAGGGCCTGCGGCTGACCGATGTGCGCCCCATGGCGCGACTTAATGTCTCGGTCATCGTCGAGGAGAACGGGCGGCGCGAACAGGGCGGCACCGGCGGCGGTGGACGCTATGGCCTTTCGGGGCTCATCGATCCGGCACATTGGCAGCCGATGGTGCGAGAGGCCTTGCGCATCGCCACCGTCAATCTGGGCGCGGTTGCCGCGCCTGCGGGCGTGATGGATGTGGTGCTGGGGCCGGGTTGGCCGGGCATTTTGTTGCACGAGGCTATTGGCCACGGGCTGGAGGGCGACTTCAACCGCAAGAAAACATCCGCCTTCGCCGGTCTGATGGGCCAGCAGATCGCAGCGCGGGGTGTGACTGTCCTTGACGATGGCACGATTCCCGACCGGCGTGGCAGCATTTCGGTCGATGACGAGGGCACACCCTCGGGCAAGAATGTGCTGATCGAGGACGGGGTGCTGGTGGGCTATATGCAGGACCGCCAGAATGCCCGGCTGATGGGGGTGGCCCCAACCGGCAACGGGCGGCGCGAAAGTTTCGCCCATATCCCGATGCCGCGCATGACCAACACCTACATGCTGGGCGGCAAGGACGACCCGGCGGGAATCCTCGCCAGCCTTAAGGATGGCATCTGGGCCGTGGGTTTTGGTGGCGGTCAGGTCGATATCACCAACGGCAAGTTCGTATTCAGTTGCACCGAGGCTTACCGCGTGAGGAATGGTGTGGTGGGTGAGGCGGTCAAGGGCGCGACCCTGATCGGCGACGGGGCCACCGCACTGAAACACATCCGCGCCATCGGCAATGACATGGCGATGGACCCCGGCATCGGCAATTGCGGCAAGGCCGGGCAATGGGTGCCGGTGGGTGTGGGTCAACCGACGTTGTTGATCGGCGGGCTGACCGTGGGCGGGCAGGGCTGAACCCCTCACCCTGACCCTCTCCCCCAAGGGGAGGGGGTAGGCGCCGTTTCGGCCATGGGGCCGCGCCGTGCCCACGGCAGACCCCCTCTGCCCTTAGGGGAGAGGGTAGGGTGAGGGGGCCTAGCGCCCGAATTTGCCCTTCAACGCATCGGCAAAGGCATTGCTGCCATCGGCCTTGGGCACGCTGCTCATCTGCGCCGTCGCACGACCTTTTGGCGGCGGTGCCCCACGTTCGCGGGCCTGATCACGGGCCGAAGCGCCGCCATCGGATTTCATCGTCAGCCCGATGCGTTTGCGTGCCACATCCACCTCGGTCACCCGCACCTTCACCACATCGCCCGCCTTAACCACCTCATGCGGGTCTTTGACGAAGCGGTCGGACAACTGGCTGACATGCACCAAGCCATCCTGATGCACCCCGATGTCCACGAAGGCGCCAAAGGCCGCGACATTGGTCACCGTGCCTTCCAGCACCATGCCGGGGCGCAAATCCTTGATGTCGTCAACGCCCTCGGCAAAGGTCGCGGTCTTGAAGCTGGGTCGCGGGTCGCGGCCGGGCTTTTCCAGCTCTGCCAGAATGTCGCGCACGGTGGGCAGGCCGAACTTGTCATCGACAAAGGCGGCCGGGCTGACCTTTTGCAGCGCGGCGCTGTCGCCCATCAGGCTGCGAATGTCGCGCCCGCAGGCGGCCACGATCTTGCGCGCCACATCATAGGCTTCGGGGTGGACGGAGGAGGCATCCAGTGGCTCTTTCCCGCCGGTGATGCGCAGAAAACCGGCAGCCTGCTCGAACGCCTTCGGACCGAGGCGGGCGACCTTCAGCAAATCGCGGCGGGGGGGGGAGGGGGCATTGGCGTCGCGGTGGGCCACGATTGCATCGGCCAGCGACGGGCCAACGCCCGACACGCGGGCCAGCAGCGGGGCAGAGGCGGTGTTCAGATCGACCCCCACCGCGTTCACCGCATCTTCCACCACGGCCTCAAGACTGCGGCCAAGGCGCGACTGGTCCACATCATGCTGATATTGGCCGACGCCGATCGATTTGGGCTCGATCTTGACCAGTTCGGCCAGGGGGTCTTGCAGGCGCCGCGCGATAGAGACCGCGCCACGCAAGGACACATCCAGATCGGGGAATTCCCGCGCCGCCAGTTCGGACGCGGAATAGACCGAAGCGCCCGCTTCGCTGACAATCACCTTGACCGGCTTGTCGCCCGGAAGGTGCGACAGAAGGTCGGCCACCATCTTTTCCGTCTCGCGGCTGGCGGTGCCGTTGCCGATGGCGATCAGCTTCACCCCATGCCGCGCGATCAGTTGCGCAATCGCCACCTGCGCGCCGCGCAGGTCGTTCTTGGGCTGGAACGGATAGACCGTATCGGTGCCCAGAACCTTGCCCGTCGCATCGACCACCGCCACCTTCACGCCAGTGCGGATGCCGGGGTCCAGCCCCATCGTGGCCTTGCCGCCGGCCGGGGCGGCCAGCAGCAAATCCTTGAGGTTGCGGGCGAACACATTGATCGCCTCGGCCTCGGCGCTGTCACGCATCTCGCCCATCAGGTCCAGCGTCAGGCTGGTCTTCAGCTTGACGCGCCAGGCCCAGGCAGCAGCCTCGCGCAGCCAGGCGTCGCCCGCGCCCCGGCCTGCGGCCTGCAATTCGGCACCACAGGCCCGTTCGCTGGGGCTGTCGCCACGGGGCGCCTCGGCATCCACCTCCAGATCGATGGTCAGGAATCCCTCTTTCTGGCCGCGCAGCATGGCCAGAACGCGATGACTTGGGGCGGTGGCCCAAGCCTCGCTATGGGCGAAATAGTCAGAAAACTTGGCGCCCTCGGCTTCTTTGCCCTCGACGACCTTGGCCGTAACCCGGCCTGCCTGCTTCATATGCCCACGCAACCGGCCCAGCAGATTGGCGTTCTCGGCCAAGCCTTCGGCGATGATATCGCGCGCGCCTTCCAGTGCCGCTTTCACATCCGGCACCGCCTCGGTCAAATAGCCTGCCGCCAGCGCCGCCGGGTTGGCGACCCGATCCGCGAGAATCGCCTCGACAAGCGGGCCCAGACCGTTCTCGCGCGCAATCATTGCCCGGGTGCGGCGCTTGGGCTTGTAGGGCAGATAGATGTCCTCGATCTCGGCCTTGGTCACGGCGCGGGCCAGCGACAGGGCCAGCGCCTCGGTCATCTTGCCCTGCTCGGTGATCGAGGCGACCACGGCCGCCCGCCGCGCCTCCATCTCGCGCAGATAGGTCAGCCGGTCGGACAGGGTGCGCAACTGGGTGTCATCCAGCCCCCCCGTCACCTCTTTGCGATAGCGCGCGACAAAGGGCACGGTCGCCCCGCCATCCAGCAACTCGACCGCCGCAGTCACCTGCCGGGCTTGGGCGCCGATTTCGGCGGCAATGGTCTGGGCGATGCGGGTGCTGGTGTCGGTCATGCGATTCCTCCGGGTCGGAGGGGCGACCATAGCCATGGGCGCAACCGTGGCAAGGCCCGGTTTCGCGCAATTCCGGCTGAGTGCAAGGAAGGATGGTACCGACGCCCCGGCTCGAACGGGGGACCCCTAGATCCACAATCTAGTGCTCTAACCAACTGAGCTACGTCGGCACTCGGGGGGGCGTTTACCCCCGGTCGGCGGTGATTGCAAGCCGGGAATCGGCCTTGGTCAACGCGCGCTCCCAGGTCTGGTCAACCACGTCGCAGCCAAAAGCCCGCGCGGGCGCCCGGCTGACCAGCGCAAAGCCGTTGCGGGCATAAAGCCGGCCTGCCGCGCGGTGGCTTTCATGCGTCCACAGCCGCATCCGCCGATATCCGGCGTTGCTGGCAAAGGCCAGGCACGCCTCCATCATGGTCTGGGCAATGCCGGTTCCGCGCGCCTGCGGTTCGATCAGGAACAGGCGCAGCCGGGCTGTTTCAGGGGCATCCGGGCCTTCGGCCATGCAAAAGATGCTGCCAAGGCGCTGGCCCGCGGCCTCGGCGATAAAGCCACGCTCTCGCGCCGGATCGGCGCGGTGCAGGAAATCGGCGAGAATCCGGGCCACCAACGCCTCGAACGTCGAATCATAACCCTCGTCCTGCGCATAGAGGGCGGCGTGACGCTCGATCACCCAGCCCGCATCGCCGGACGCCAGATCGCGCAGCGTGACAGATGGGGGCGGGTCGGACAGCAGTTGGCCTGCCCGCTCCAGCGCCTGCGCCAGCGCCGCACGGCTCGCGGCTGACAGAGGCGCCAATGCGGTGGAAACCTCGGCCCGTGAGGCGGCGCGCAAGCTGGCCAGCAGCGCACGTCCCTCGGGCAACAATTGCACCGGGCGCTCGCGCTGATCCTGCCCGCGCAGCCGCTCCACCCAACCCCGTCTGGCAAAGCCCGCCAGAATGCGGCTCATCTGCCCTTCGTCCATGCCAAGCGCCTGCGCCAGAATGCGGGGCCGCACCGGGTCGGTGCCGTCCAGGTCGTGCAGAACGCGCACCTCGGCCATGCCAAGGCCGCTGCCCAGATAACTTTTCGTCAAAAGCCCCAGCCGTCCCGTATAGATGCGGCTGAAGGCGCGGATGCGATCAATCTCGTCCATGATCCCCCTCATCATGCCCAGAGTCTCCATATGCTTGATTCTGTCAAGTATTGAAGTCTTGCAGTCCAGCGGGCAAACCATTAGCCGCATCGGCATGGGAACGGAGCACATCATGGGCATCGACAAGCAAAGCGACATCGCGGCGAATATCCAGATCGGGCCGACCGATCAGGGCATGGTGCGCATCTATATCGAAGCCGAGGGCGGGATCGAGCTGCCGCTGGATTTCGACCCCGAAGAGGCCGAGGAAATCGCCGAGGAACTGCGCGCCGCCGCCGAAGCCGCGCGCGAGATCGGCGCAGGCGGCAAGCCGAAAAAGCGGCGCTAGGCCTTCATCTGTTCATAAATATCCCACGGGGGTGCGGGGGTGTGAAACCCCCGCTGCCAACGCCTCAGGGATCGACCAACCCTGCCACGCCAGGGTCACGGTAGGCCTGCAACCGCACCGCGGCATGGCGCGCGAATTTCTGCATCATCACCTTGCGCCGTGCGCCCGGCAGGGGCGTTTCCGGCCCCATCCGCAGGATTTCCGCATCATAGGCATCGGCCACAATAAGGCCTGTCCCTTCGGGCAGCAGGTCGGTTGGAAAGTCGCCATCCACCGCCCAGAAGAATCGGTCGCACCATTCCAGATAGCCTTGCCACTTGCGGTCCGTCATAAAGTCGCTGCGGCTGGACTTGCATTCGATGATCCAGACCTCACCCTTCGGCCCCAGCGCCATCAGGTCCACCCGCAGGCCGGGAGTCGGCACCAACTCTTCCACGCTGACGAAATCGAACTGGCGCAGCGCCCGGGCAACCCCGCGCGCAAGGCGCTGGCCCGGCATGGGCGGCAAGGTTTCGGGCAGGGCGGGGGGCATCTGGTTCATGCGATGAATATGAACGAAAAGTGAACGAACTGCAAGCCTTGCCCCGCGCGCCGGCTGCGCCTACATTGATCGGTGGCGGGTGCTGCTCTTCTCGTGCGAGCCAACTTTTCCAGTGGCCGATAAGCAACCGAACGGGGGCTGGCTCTGGCAAGGTCCTGGCCTTGCTACCTGGCGCCCACCTGAGACCTCTGGCTCTCGGGAAAAACCTGCGCTCCACGGCCGCTGCGGGCCCGCCACCTCCGCTGCCCCCCTATTCCTCACCCTCGGGACGCCATTCGTAGTGGAAGTCGAAGGCGCTTTCCCCGATGAGGGAAAAGCCGTTTCGCCGGTAAAAGCCGTTTGACGGGCTGCCCCGCAGCGCCATCAGGCGGATAGGCAGGTCTTGCTGCCTTGCCGTGTTTTTCAACAGGCTCACGATCATCTGGCCCAAGCCTTTGCCCTGCTGTTCAGGCCGCAGGTAAAGGTGATCCAGATACAGATGGTCGGGCTGGCGGATCAGCGTGAAGAACCCGGCGACATCGCCAAGCCACAGCACGATCCGGGTATCCTCTGGCCGAAACCTGTCCAGCAAGCGGTCTCTGGCGCGATCCGCGTCGAACCGGCCAAGGGCCAGAAGGCTGGGGCGCATCGCGGCAACACGAATGTCGGCCAGCCTTTCGGCATCCGCCAGCGTGGCGCCGATCAGGGCCAAGTTTGTCACCCGACGACCCAGTCGCGCAATCAGCGGCGCGGCGAAATTCGGCTTTCCAGCGGGATTGGCGACAGGTCGTGACGGATCACGGGCACCTTGGTGCCGCCGCGCGGCCCTTCGGGACGCTCTGCCATTCCCATCACCACGATGCCGAACTGCACGCCGGAAAAGATGATGCCGTTCGACATGAACAACATCGCCGCCGCGATCCAGCCAGAGGACGACCCAAGGAGCAGCCCGCGCAATCCCGCCACGTTCAGGCCGAACAAGGCAGCCAGAAAAGCGCCCGAAATGGCAAAACCGATGGCGACGGAACGGATATAAAGCGCGACAAGCTTGGGCATGACAGTCCTCCGATCCGTGCAGCCTAGCACCATGGGCGGCATTGGAAAGGCCCCATTTGTCGCAGGTCAGTCCAGCGGGCGGCGAAAGACCATGAAGTGGCCCGCACCCGACACATGCAGCTCGCGGTCAGACCAGGTAAGCCGGTCTGCGCCTTGCAGCAGGGTCAGATAGGCCTGTTCCTGCGCCAGTTGATCGCAGGCTATCCGCGTTGCCCCCAGCCCGGTGGGCCGGAAGTCGGGAAGCGTTCCATCGACACCGCCGAAATACCGGTTGCAGGGCGCACGGCCTGTAATGCGACCATCCTCGCCCAGCGTCAGCGTGGCCTCATAGCCTGCGGGCTGGCCATCCACCTCGGCCAATGTCCATTCCAGATGCAGCACCGGCGGCAGCTTGCCCGTCAGATCGGCCTGCGCGGGCAGGGCAAGGGCGGCAAGGCCAAGGGTAAGCGCGACAAGAGGGCGGATCATGGGCGGTTCCTCAATTCAGGGCGACGCTGGCACCAAAGGGTTACGAGGCGGTAAATTCAGGCAGAAAAAGCCTGCGGCCGGGCCTCGCGGGCCATATGGTCCAGCACAGCGTTCACGAATTTCGATTCCTTGCTGTCGGGGAAGAAGGCCTTGGCGACATCGACATATTCGTTGATCGTCACCTTGGGCGGTGTCACCATATCGACCAGTTCGGCCCCGGCGGCGCGGAACAGTGCCCGGATCACGGGGTCGATGCGGTCGATCGGCCAGGCAGCGACCAGCGCGCGGTCGGTCATCTGGTCAATCTTGGCCTGCCAGTTCACGGCCTTTTCCACCACCTCGCGGAAATGGTCCACGTCGCCTTCGGCAAATTCGCCCTCGTCATAGGTCGCGCCGAACCGATGCACCTCGAACTCTCGGCAGACGGCCTTGACCGTCTGGCCAGAGGTTTCCATCTGGAACAGCGCCTGCACGGCATAAAGCCGCGCGGCAGAGCGCATCTGTTTCTTGTCCTGCTTGCCGTCAGCGCCCGTCATGGCCGAAATCCGATCCCCTTGGTCTGGCCGGCCCATTTGCGCGAAAGGGCGACCAGATGCAAGGCCGCAGCCGCAGCCCCGCCGCCCTTGTCCTGATCGGCAGGATCGGCGCGCACCACCGCCTGCGCGCGGTTTTCCACGGTTAGCACGCCATTGCCGATGCACAGGCCCTGAAGACCCAACAGGGTGATTGCGCGCGACGAATCGTTGCAGACGGTTTCGTAATGCGTCGTTTCGCCCCGGATCACGCAGCCAAGGGCAACATACCCATCGAAATCGCCCATCCGCTCGGCGATGCCGATGGCGGTAGGAATTTCCAGCGCGCCGGGCACCTCGATCAGTTCGACCACGGCGCCGCATTTCGCCGCCGTGGCCTGTGCCCCTGCCACCAGATTGTCGGTGATATCCTTGTACCAGGGTGCCACCACGATCAGCAGGCGCACCGGCTTGTCGAACGTGGGCAGCGGCAGGATGTAATGGCTTTCCGAACCGGCCATGGTTTACCTCGGGATCAGATGGGTGCCGCAGATCGTCAGGCCATAGGCATCAAGGCCGACGAATTTGGGCGCGGTGGAGTTGGTGACAAGAGTAATCTTGGTCAGGCCAAGCGCCGCAAGGATCTGCGCGCCCAGCCCGTATTGCCGCAAGGTCTGGGGCGAGGGGGTGCCGTCATCGTCCAGCCGCATTGCGGTATCACGCAACAGCACGACCACGCCGCGCCCGGCTTCGGCGATCACCTGCATCGCACCATGCAGCGCGCCGACATGATCCCCGCCGATGCCCAGAACATCCTCTAGCGCATTCAGCGAATGCACCCGGGCCAGAACCGGCGCATCGCCCGAAAGGTCGCCCTTGGACAGCACGATATGCTCGGCCCCCTGGGTCTGGTCGGAAAACACGCGCATCAGCCAGTCGCCGCCATGAACCGAATGTACCCCGCGCACCGAGGTTTCGCGCACCAGATTGTCATGCCGACGGCGATAGGCGATCAGGTCGCTGATCGTGCCGATCTTCAGCCCGTGCTTGCGGGCAAAAACCACCAGATCGGGCAGCCGCGCCATGGTGCCGTCGTCGTTCATCACCTCGCAGATGACACCGCTGGGGTTCAGGCCCGCAAGGCGCGACACATCCACCGCCGCTTCGGTATGGCCGGTGCGCACCAGCACGCCGCCATCCTTGGCGCGCAGCGGAAAGATGTGGCCGGGGGTTGCGATATCGGCGGCCCCCTTGGCCGGATCGATCGCCACGGCCACGGTCAGCGCGCGGTCGGCGGCGGAAATGCCGGTGGAAACGCCGTCGCGTGCCTCGATCGACAGAGTAAAGGCGGTTTCGTGGCGGGACGAGTTCTTTGGGCTCATCAAGGGCAGGCCAAGCTGGTCCACCCGCTCGCCCGTCAGCGTCAGGCAGATCAGGCCGCGCCCGTGGGTGGCCATGAAATTGATGGCCTGCGGCGTGCACCATTGGGCGGGGATGCACAGGTCGCCTTCGTTCTCGCGGTCCTCATGGTCCACCAGAATGTACATGCGTCCGTTGCGGGCATCGTCGATGATCTCTTCGATGGACGCGATGGCATCGGAATAGTCGGTTTGCGCCTCGGCCATGGTCGCCTCGTGTGATGTGGTCGTGTGATATGGTCGCGCAAGGATTACTGCCCGCCGCCGCGAAAGGCCAGTGGCGCGGACGGGTCTGCGGCAAATCTGCATGGCAGACTGCATTCGGGCGCTTGGCGGATGCCTTTGCGCCCCCTATCATCTGGATAACGAACAGGGATGGAGCGCGGAATGCCTGCTGCCAGAACGCTGAGCAAGGCGGCCAATGGGGTGATCATGGCCGCCCTTCTGGCCCTTGGCCCGGTTGCCGCGCATGGTGGACCCTTGGCCGATCAGGCTGCCGAGGCGGACAAGATGGCCGAAAGCGGCGATGTCGCAGGCGCGCTGGTGACGGTAGAGGGCATGAAGGGCACGCTGTGGGACCAATTGCCAAGCCTGACCTTTCTGACCGCCATTCCCGTCACCGAACGCTCTGCCGGATACGGCCTTTACAACCCGCGCGAAGATACCCGTTACAAGCAGGGCGAGCCGATCCAGCTTTATGCCGAGCCGCAGGGTTTTGGCTATGGCGAGGGTGGCGAGGGCATCGTCAAGGTCGGATTTTACGTCGATCTTCAGGTGATGGGCCAGGACGGGCAAGAGCTGGCCAATATGGCGGGCATCACGCAGATTGACTTTGCCGTGCGGGCAAAGGTGCGCGAATTTGCCGCCGACGTGACCTATAACTTCGAAGGGCTGGGCCCCGGAAAATACCGTCTGATCACCACCTTGCGCGACAAGAATTCGGTCAAGACCGGCAGCTTCGAGACCGAGATCGAAGTAACGGACGAGGTGTGGACAGCCCCCGCGGCCAAGTCGGGCGGCTAGGCCATGACCGCGCCCGCGCAGGTTCCGATCCTGACGCTGACGCTGAACCCGGCGCTGGATATGGCGACCGATGTGGCGCGGATGGTGCCGGGGGAAAAGCTGCGCTGCACCGATCCCTTGCTGGACCCCGGCGGCGGCGGGCTGAATGTCAGCCGCGCGATCCGCGCACTGGGGGGTGACTCTCTGGCGCTGGTGGCGTTGGGCGGGCTGACGGGCGACCGGCTGGCGGGGCTGATCCGGTCCGAAGGCATTGCCTTTCT
>APMI01013019.1_pt1 | contig 17534 bp, 18 predicted proteins | sample 667938 | NCBI WGS metagenome assembly APMI01 (sample SAMN01084076, study PRJNA167559) | wastewater metagenome | biome: Wastewater | place: Denmark: Ejby Moelle, Odense | collected 2011-11-28 | reverse complement strand
GCAATTGCCATTGCGTGAAGCAAATCTGGCTTGCGCTGTAAAAGCACAAAACTGTAATACGCTGTAATCATTAAACAACTTCTGACCACAGAACTTCCATAATCTATAAAAATCGTAAAACTCCAGATAAATAGCAAAGAAAGCACTATAGGAATTTTTCTAAATTTTGCAGGAAAGATGGGTTTCAAAAGATATAAAATCAACCAAAAAATAATCGCCAAATGCGTACCCGAAATCGCCAAAAAATGCACCAACCCGCTTTTGCTAAAATCTGACACCATTTCAGCATCCATTTCTGTGCGGTCTGCTAAGATGATTCCTTTTAAAAATTCTTTTTGCTTTTTGGGGAGTTTAGATTCATCTATATTATTCAAAACCTCTAGTCTTTTTTGTCTGATTTTTTCAGAAATAGCGAGAGATTTTTTTGAAGCTTCTTGAATTTCATCTATAGCAAAACTCTGATAATAAATTCCTTTTCTTGCAAGATATTTTGCATAATCAAACTGAAAATCATTGTTCGTGCTTTTTACCTCATTTAGATAAGCTTTGGTTTGATAATAATTTTTAAAGTCAAGTTGTTTTTCTTCTTTCGGAACATACAGAATTGCGTTAATTTCATTTTCTTCAACTTTTGCCAAAACTTCATATTTTCTGTACTTTTTATTAGAATTGAGTTTTTTATTAAGTTGAAAAACAATCGTTTGTTTTCCTTCAAAATTTGGAATTTCAGGTTTTCTAGAATGCCAATAGTGCGAAAAAACACCTACCGAAAAAAACAAAAATCCTAGAGAATAATTTCTCAATTCTTTAAAAAAAATAGTAATCTTAAAGCATGAAAGCATCATAAAAACAAATGCAAAACCAATCAAAAATAGACTTTGATGGATAGAAATTTGCAAAAATTCATAGAAAAAAATCCCTGCAACATAATACAAAAGCATTAGCAGGAGAGGTTGCTTGTTCATTATTGGTTTATTGATTAAACCAAATATAAAAATTTTATTTTAAAATATCTTTTACAATTTTCAAATGATGATGAGTATGGATGTAAAGAAATTTAAGAGTTTGTTTCAAATTAAGATGCCCGAAAAGTGGATGCTCTACAAAAGAATTGGCATTAAGATTCTCTACTTCGGGAAGATTTTTTTTAATATCAACAATAAGATTTTCAATATTTTGAATAATTTCACCACCACTAGGAATAGTAAATTTAGGCGCTTTCGCTTTCTTTCTAGGAATATAACCTGTAGTCATTACTATCAGTTTCGGAAAACTAAAATGAGGCTTAAATTCATTTGGATTAGACTTTTTTAATCCTTCCAAAATTCTAGAAATAATAATGAGAGAATGCTCCAAATGCCAACCAACATTGGCTTCTGAAACTTCAGTAGAAGTTTTGTCAGAAAATTGTCTTAAATTTTCTATTTCTTCTAATTGTAAAAGTAATTTCTGCATCATCTTTGTGTAATAATTTCTGCAGCGTGTTCACTAGCTCCTTTTCCACCGAGTTTCTCTCTCAAAAGCTCATAATTTTTGAGCATTTCGTCGCGTTTTTGTCCTTCTAAAACCAAGGCAAGTTCGGTTACTAGATTTTCTGTATTTAATTCTTTTTGAATGAGTTCCTTTACAATTTCTCTATCCATAATGAGATTCACAAGAGAAATAAATTTAATATTTTTCACCACACGTTTCCCAATTTCGTAAGAAATAGTGCTGGTTCTGTAGCATACAATTTCCGGAACGTTTAGCAACGCTGTTTCTAAAGTTGCCGTTCCTGAAGTTACCAAAGCAGCTCTAGAACACCTCAATAAATCGTAAGTTTTATTAGAAACAAAATGCACATCGTCATCTACAAATTTCTGGTAAAATTCTTTGGGTAAACTTGGTGCACCTGCAATTACAAATTGATAATTTTTAAAAAAATCTCGTACAGAAAGCATTATACTTAGCATTTTTTCTACTTCTTGTTCGCGAGAACCTGGCAAAAGAGCGATGATTTCTTTATCATTTAAACCATATTCTTTTTTGAAATTTTCTGTAGAAATTTTTGGTAAATCAGAAATCGCATCTAATAATGGATGACCTACGAAATGTGCTTCAACCTGATGTTTTTTGTAAAAATCTTTCTCAAAAGGAAGAATAACCAGCATCTCGTCCACATATTTTTTGATGGTTTCTACCCTGCCTTCTTTCCAAGCCCACAATTGAGGAGAAATGTAATAAACTACTTTAATACCAATACTTTTGGCAAATTCTGCAATTCTTAAATTGAATCCAGGATAATCTACCAAAACCAAAACATCTGGTTGATAATTTTTAATATCTTCTTTACAAAGTTTTATATTTTTTAGGATGGTTTTAATGTTCATTGCAACTTCCAAAAATCCCATAAAAGCTAATTCTTTATAGTGTTTCACTGGTTTTTGGTTGGCTACTTTTTCCATTAAATCTCCTCCCCAAAATCTGAATTCTGAGTTAAGATCTTTCTGTAAAATGGCTTTCATAAGATTAGAAGCATGCAAATCTCCCGAAGCTTCTCCTGCAATGATATAATATTTCATAAGTGATGGATGATGTGCGATAAGTGATTTTATCAATTTCAAATATCAAACCACAGATTTCAAATTATAATTAATTAATTTTGCTCAAAGATAACAATAAAAAATGTCAGAAGATTTTGAAATAAAAAATAAAGTAGCAGAAAGCGGTTTGGTAAATTTTGATTTATCAGAACTTTCTCCTAAAGGCAAAAGAATGGGGATAGATCTCAAAGATTTTCTCTTTATGGAAATGATTCTAAAAGAAAAAGATTTCCGAGAAAAAGTAGCAGAAATAGATACAGAAATTTATAGTGAAGCTTATGTTTATGTCTATTGTTCTACAGATGCTATTATCCCTATTTGGGCATATTTTCTCATCACTTCTAAGTTAACAGGAGTGGCTAAAAAAGTAATTTATGGCAGTAAAAAAGATTTAGAAGTTATCTTAATGCACGAAGCAATTTCTAGTTATAATTTCTCAGAATTAGCTACAAAACGCGTTTTGGTAAAAGGTTGTAGCGAAGAAGACATCCCCGAAAATGCCTATATAGAATTGGTAGAAAAACTGAAACCGATTGTAAAATCTTTGATGTTTGGTGAAGCTTGTAGTAATGTACCAATTTTTAAAAATTAGAAATTTTTAGTTTAAAAACCCGCATTTAACATAATAAATTATTTTTAAAATTTTAATTCAATTAGGTATAAATTTTGATACATTTGGTTCACTATAAAATAAATTATTAACAATTAAAAAACACAGTATGAGTTTAATTGACCTTATCACAGGTAATACAGGAAACCAAGTTGCAGAACAAGCCGAAAACAAATTCGGAATCAGCAAAGGACAAATTATTGCACTACTTGCAGTAGCTGCTCCATTAATTATTTCTTATCTTAAAAACAAATCTCAAGACGCTAACGAAGCGGAAGCGCTTAATAAAGCATTAGACAAAGACCATGATGGTTCTATCCTTAATAATCCTACCTCAGCAGTAGAAAGAGAAGTAGAAGGTGGTTCTATTCTAGACCATATTTTTGGTGGACAAAAAGCTACTGTAGAAAACCAACTATCTCAAAACACTGGGATTTCTATGGACAAAATAGGTCCTATTTTAGCAATGCTAGCTCCTGTAATTATGGGATATATTGGCCAGCAAAAACAAGCTAATGGTGTAAATGCAGGCGGTCTTGGTGATTTATTAGGCGGCATTCTTGGTGGCGCACAACAACAAGCTCAGGCACAACCATCTAATCCTCTTAATGACATTTTAGGAAGTGTTCTAGGTGGTGGTCAGCAATCAGGCAGCGGACTTGGTGATATCCTAGGAAGCGTTCTTGGTGGTGGAAACCAAAAACAAAGTGGTGGTTTAGGCGACCTTTTAGGAGGTATTCTTGGTGGCAAGTAATTTCATAAATTCTGAAAAAACATAAAAAACCGAAGATTATTCTTCGGTTTTTTTCTTTCTAGTGGTTTTTGGTTTTTCCGCTACCACCTCCTCGGTTGGTTTCTCTGCCTTTTTCGGTTTTTCCACTTTTGGAGTTGTTTCTTTTTTAGGTTTTTCTACTTTAGCAGGAACTACAAATTTCGAAGATTTTCTAGGTCTTGTTTTGCCATAACTACCTTGCGTGATTTTACCTTTTCTTGTTTTTTTGTCTCCTTTTCCCATAAAAATTAGTTTTTAAATGATTGGTTCTTACAAAGTTAAAAAATTATCTATCCTACACAAACTGTAATTTATCATCTTAAAAAATAATGAGGGCGTGCCTTTTTGTTTTTTGCCAAAACCTAATCCTTAAAAAAAACAAAAAGTCGGTCTTCACCTGCAATTCCTCGTTCCAAAGCTTTAGCCATCACTTACTGCGGGATTTTCGGTTACGCCCTCACGCAAAAACAAACTCCTAAAAAACAAATTTTTATCAAAATAAGAATATTTTTATTGTTTTACAATAATTATTCATATATTTGCGATAACAAAATATTAAATCTATGAAAATCATCGGACCAAAATCAATCTCAACAGGTTTATCGTATTTATTTCTAACGTTGTTTATTATTCTAACCGTAAAATCAATTTATATGTTTTTTACTTTTGGTGTAGGATATTACAACTGGACTTATTCTCAAAATTTTTTATCAGAAATAGTAGAAGTTGCGAAAACGCCTCAATTAGTTCCTCATGAATTTGAAGTTCACTTCAAGTTCAAATATCCTTTTTCAAACATTCAAATGATGATGGGATTTTTCACTCTCAGAACTTTCGTTTTTCACACTTTTCAACACATCTTCTTTTGTTTATTTTTCTTTTTTTCATACAGAGTTTTTAAAGAGTTAAGCCATCAGAATATTTTTACAGCAAAAATCATAAAACTACTCTCTATTTTTTCTGTCATCAATATACTTTACGCTCCACTTTTGTACTTTATTTGGGGTTATATTTTCAATGCAAACATAGATTTATCAATACTTATGACTTGTTTTGCTTTTCTTTTTTTAGGAGTAATCATATTCTTCATCATCGCTTTCTTCAAAAAAGGCTACGAACTTCAATCGGAAAATGATTTAACCATTTAAAACAAATAATTATGAAACTAATCGGTAAAAACTCAGTATCAAAGTACTTAAGTTATTTCTTTTTCTTACTTTTTATATTTATTGCTTTTCATTTTTTGTACGAAATCATTGGTTTTTCTGTGCTTTACTATAAATACAAAACGGGTAGCAATATCTTATCAGAATATTTTCTTCTTGGGAACGATGTAGGCTGGACAAAAAATGAATATATAAATCCACTAAAAGACGTTTTAAAGTTTAAAATCTTTTATCCGTTCACTACACAAAATTTATTAACAGGTGTTTACTCCAAGAATTTTATGATTAGTAATTTAATTGGTATAAGTTTTTTTACTATCTTCATTTTTGTGTGCTACAAAATCACAAATGCATTAAGTAGAGAACAAGTTTTCACTGTAAAAACTATTAATTGGTTCAAAAAATTAGCTTGGCTAAGTATCATTTATGTACCGATCGAAATAATCAACTGGTTTTACAATCTAAATTTAAAAATGAGCGCTGATTTATTGTACATCAATTTTATATTTTTAAGCTTAGGAATTATTATATTTTTCATGATCGCTTTCTTCAAAAAAGGCTACGAACTTCAATCCGAAAACGATTTAACAATTTAGAATTATGCCAATCATCATCAATATAGACGTAATGCTTGCCAAACGCAAAATGCAATCGCAAGAACTCGCAGAAAAAATTGGCATTACACAAGCCAATCTTTCCATTTTAAAAACTGGTAAAGCAAAAGCGATAAAACTTTCTACTTTAGAAGCCATTTGCAAAGCTTTGGATTGTACACCTGCTGATTTATTAGAATATATTCCCGAAAAATAGTTTTAAAAATTAAAAAAATTGATCTTTTTTTTCATAAATTAGTGTTTTTTTAGTAAAACAAACACATTTTAATGAAAACTAATCTAATTATACTTTTTTCTTTCTTTCTTTTTCAGCCATTATTATTTGCGCAATCTAATAACGCTATTGAAATATTTAACAATAGAAATGAAAACTTAAACTATACCATCAATAGTTTAAATAAAATTAAAAAGAGTAATAATTCTAATAAAAACCAACTTCTTTCCAATTCCTTAATCGCGCTAACTTATATCACAAAAAAAGACTACAACAAAACCAAAGAATACATATCCGAAGCCGAAAAATTTTCCAAAAAAGGAACTATTTCTGAAGGCGAGGCTTTTCTTTTATATGCCACCGCTCGTCTTTATTTAGTGTTAGATGATGATGAACATTCTTCAAAATATTTCTTGGAGAGTCTTAATATGTTCAAAAAGCTCAACAATTTTGGCTACGCAAGTGATGCTGCAGTTTCTATAGCCTATTTTTCTAAATATCAAAATCCCAACATTTTTGGCGAAGCGCTAAATTTAGCCAACCAGAGTAAAGACATTGGCTTCATCATCAATGCTAGAACTTGCTATGCCAACTATATGAAAGATGATATAACAAATGACAAGAAGTCTAAATTCAATGCTAATCAAATGTTAGACTACTTAAAAGAAACTATTGATTTAGTGAAAGATGAGTCCGAAATTAAACAGAAATTTTACTTAGCAACACTTTATTTCAATTATGGGTACAATCTTTTGTTGTTCAAGAATGATCAAAATGGTGATTTTTATTTGAATAAAGCATTAGCTATAGCAAAAAAATACAATTATCAAACTATTTTTAGAAATTATTACGGAGCAAAAGGTAGTGTTTTGTTGGAAAACGGTAAAACCGATGAAGCAAAAATTTTCTTTCTCAAAGGTTTAGACGAAATTAAAAAAATATCTTATCCCGAAGTTTCTACAGAAATCCTTTTCTATAGAGATTTGAAAGACATTGCTGCTAAACAAAAAGATTGGGAAGGATTTTATCATTTAGATCAAAAATACCAAGAACTAAGTGAAAAGTTAAATGATGAAAACATTAATAAAGCCATACAAAACAGCCTAATAAAATACGAAATGAAGGAAAAACAAGAAAAAATAAATTTGCTTACTTCCAAAAATTTCAACCAAAAAATTTATATTTTGATTATGATTTTAGCTTTTATATTAATGGTAATCATTTGGTTTCAATATCAAAAAAATAGCAAACTAAAACTTCACTTAATTTCTGAAAAAAATAAAAAATTAGAAATTGATAAAAGTCAAGTTCAGAAAGAATTGATGAGCAGTGTTTTACATCTTGAAAAGAAAAACGAAATTCTAAACGATTTGAAAGAGAAATTACTAGAAAAAAACTTACAAACGCCCAAAAGCATAGATTCTAAAATTTTTAAAACCATAGACGAAGGCATTTTAGTAGATGATGATTTTGAGAAATTCAAATCCAATTTCAACACCATTTATCCCGAGTTTTTTAATAAGCTATTAGAAAAAGCCAACCAAAATCTCACTCAATTAGATTTAAAATATTGTGGTTTCATATTGATGAAACTCTCAAATAAAGAAATTGCCTCTCAAATGAATGTAGAGCCCAAAAGCATAAGAATGGCTCGTTATAGAATAAAACAAAAACTAAATTTAGGAAAAGATGAAGATTTAGACCAATTTATACAAGAAATTTCATAAATAATAACTCACTAACAATCAATAAAATAAAATTATTGTAGTCGCTAAATAGACGCCTAATTTTTCTTGATAGACGTATTATAGACAGTAAAAATTATAGTTCTCATACCATTGTAAATACCTTTGCTGAACAAAATTATTAATTAAATTAAACAATATGAGTAACAAAGTTTTAGCAATCATCTCTTACATCACCTTAATTGGTTGGTTAATTGCATTTTTCAGCAGAGACAAGTCAAAAAACAACAGTCTAGTAAATTATCATTTAAATCAAAGTTTAGGTCTAACAATCGTATCTATTATTTTTAATGTTGCCATCACAATAATAGTAGGAATGGTACCATCACTTGCTTTTTTAAGCTTTGTTGGTTATGCAATTTTCATTCTTATGATTTTAGGAATCATAAACGCTAATAATGAAAAAGAAGCATCATTACCTATAATTGGAAAAATGTTTGAAAATAAATTTTCTTTTATTAACTAAATAATTCATTCAATAACCCCATATTTTAAGAAAACTGGCGAAAATTTTTGTCAGTTTTTTTGTATTTATTAACATCCTTTTCATCTAAACATCTATATAAAAAATCACTAATGCCACAAAACTCTTTTTTTTTTTTGATTTATAATATTGTGTAGTATTTTTAATCAATCTTTTTATTTTCTAAATTTATGATCAAAAAAAACATTCGGATTTCAATGTGTATAAAAGTCTGAAAGGTTTTTCGTGTAAAAACCTTATCTTTGTAACCTGAATTTTTGATAAATAGCATCAAACTATTTCAAGTAAAATAAAACGACTTCAAACAAAAATAATATGTTCAGAACGCACACTAACGGAGAATTATCTCTCAAAAATCTTAATGAAAAAGTTACATTGGCAGGTTGGGTACAAAATGTAAACAATACAGGATTCATTATATTTTTAAATTTACGAGACCGTTACGGAATTACTCAGTTGGTTTTTGATGCAGAACGTACTTCTGCCGAAATATTAGAAAATGCTAAAAAATTAGGACGCGAATTTGTAATTCAAGCAGAAGGAACGGTGATAGAACGTGCTTCTAAAAATCCAAAAATCCCAACAGGAGAAATTGAAATTTTAGTTGAAAAATTAACGATTTTAAATTCTGCAGAATTGCCACCTTTCACCATCGAAGATGAAACCGATGGTGGCGAAGAATTGCGTATGAAATACAGATACCTCGACATCAGAAGAAATCCTGTGAAAGACAAACTGATTTTCCGTCACAAAATGGCGCAAAAAGTGAGAAATTATCTTTCAGATAAAGGTTTTATAGAAGTTGAAACGCCAGTCCTCATAAAATCTACACCAGAAGGTGCAAGAGATTTCGTGGTACCAAGTAGAATGAACCAAGGACAATTTTATGCACTTCCGCAATCGCCACAAACTTTCAAACAACTCTTGATGGTTGGTGGAATGGACCGATATTTTCAAATTGTAAAATGTTTCCGTGACGAAGATTTACGTGCAGACAGACAGCCCGAATTCACTCAAATCGATTGTGAAATGGCGTTTGTAGAACAAGAAGATGTTCTAGAAATTTTCGAAGGAATGACGGCTCATCTTTTAAAAGAAATTACAGGAAAAGATTTTGGAAAATTCCCAAGAATGACTTTTGATGAAGCGATGAAAACCTATGGAAACGACAAACCAGACATCCGTTTCGGAATGAAATTCGTAGAAGTAAACGAATTGGTAAAAGGAAAAGATTTCAAAATATTTGATGAAGCTGAATTGGTAGTTGGGATTAATGCAGAAGGTTGTGCAGATTACACCAGAAAACAAATTGACGAATTAATCGATTGGGTTAAAAGACCTCAAATTGGTGCATCTGGAATGGTTTGGATCAAATTCCAAAACGACGGAATTGTTACTTCATCTGTCAATAAATTCTATAACGAAGAAGATTTAAAGAAAATCACAGAAAAATTCGGAGCAAAAGAAGGCGATTTAATTTTATTAATGAGCGGAAACGAAAATAAAGTAAGAACCCAACTTTCTGCTTTAAGAATGGAACTTGGTAATAGACTTGGTTTAAGAAAAGGTGATGAATTTGCGCCACTTTGGGTTGTAGATTTTCCACTTTTAGAATGGGACGAAGAAACGGGAAGATATCACGCAATGCACCATCCATTTACCTCACCAAAACCAGAAGATATACATTTGCTAGAAACTGATCCTGGAAAAGCTAGAGCTAATGCTTACGATATGGTTCTAAACGGAAACGAAATTGGTGGCGGTTCTGTAAGAATTTTCAATAAAGAATTACAATCTAAAATGTTTGATTTATTAGGATTTTCTAAAGAAGATGCAGAAGCGCAGTTTGGGTTCTTGATGAATGCCTTCAAATTCGGAGCACCGCCTCACGCTGGTTTAGCATTTGGTTTTGATAGATTGGTTGCCATTCTCGACGGAAACGAAGTAATAAGAGATTACATCGCTTTTCCTAAAAATAATTCTGGACGAGATGTGATGATAGATGCGCCTTCACCAATCCACAACGAACAATTAGATGAACTGGCATTGAAAATAAATTTATAAATTAGAGCGAGGTTTTTTCCTCGCTTTTTTAATGAAATTTTATGAAAGAAAAACTATTAACTTTAGAAATCCCTCTTAATGAAGAGCTTTATCGTGAACAATTGAAAAAGTTCTTTAATTTTCGTTGGAAAAAATTTAAGAAAACAATCAAGATTAACATTATTAGTGTTATCTTTATGTTACTTCTTGCTTTATTATCTTATTTTGGAAAAGGAGATACTGCAATATTATATATTGTCCTTACTACTATTATTGCTACAATTTTATATATACAAACTGCAAAATTTTTGAAATCAAAGAAAATTTTTCATAAAAAAATTGAAGAAATAATAAAAGAAAATCGTGAAACCAATAATGTTGGAATTGTTGAGTTGTATGATGATAGTTTTTATTTTAAAAATAATTTTATAGAAATTAAATCAATTTGGGAAAAGACTAATTATGAGTTCATTGATGATTTATTTATTGTGAATTTTGAAAATACTCTTCAGTCATTTTTATTTGAAGAAAAAGAAATTGGTAAAGAGAATTTTGATAAACTAGTTTTAATAGTCAAAAAATATTCTAAAGAAAAAAAAGAAATTTAAAATAACTGAAACGAGGAAAATTTCCCTCGTTTTTTGTTAAAATTAAGGCAACTTCGCTACTATAAATTCTGGCGAAAGTTTCAAAATCCAATAGATGATTTTCCATTTCCAATTGGGGACAATTGTAAAAGAATTTCCTGCATTTACAATATGTTTTGCCACATAATCAGGCTTCATCAATAAGGATTTATTCAACTCTAAACCTTCGTTTATTTTCGTATTAATATAACCACTTACCAGAACATTCACGGTAATTTTTCTGGAGGAAAGCTCTTGCCGAAGTCCAGCTAAATATTGTGTAAAAGCAGATTTCGTACTTCCGTAGATAAAATTACTTTTCCTTCCTCTAACTCCAGAAAGTGAAGACAAACCGACAATTCTTTCTAAATTTTTGTTGCTTTTATCCATAGCAATAATGTTCAAAATAGAGACCGCACCTGCATAATTGGTTTTTATCATATCAAAAGTAGCATCAAAATCCTCAAACGCTTGATTATTTTGAACCAAAAAACCTGCGGCATATACTACCACATTTGGTTTTGTTTCTAAATCTTTGTAGAATTTTTGATGAGAAGAAAAATCAGTTGCATCAAAAAATACAACCTTTATTTTTGATTCTAATTGATGCTTTTCACTAAAATCCGATAATGATTTTACATTTCTAGAAGCAGCAATTACAAAAAGTCCCTTTTTTACATATTGCAAAATACATTGTTTGGCAACATCCGAATTGGCTCCGAATATCAAAACAGATTTTTGATTATTCATTGTACAAAAATAAATATTTGCTTTAGAAAATCAACAAAAAAATAAATAAACAACAGAATATCAATTTCAAAAAACAATTGGTTAAAGTGAGACAAAACTGTCATTTTATCTTTATTTATAGCCAAATTTTCATACTTTTATTTAAAATTTCTAATAATGAAAAAATCATTCGCTCTTTTTTTTATTTTTATCCTTAGTTTATTCTATTCTCAAAATCTTATATCTTACGTTAATCCATTGGTAGGAACCAAAAACATGGGACATACTTTTCCCGGTGCAGCAGCTCCTTTTGGAATGGTACAATTATCACCAGAGACCAATCAGGTTCCTTATGCAAAAGACGGAAAATACAATCCTGAAACTTATCAATATTGTTCTGGTTATCAATACAAAGACCAAACAATTTTCGGATTTTCTCATACCCATTTTAGCGGTGTTGGGCATTCTGATTTAGGGGACTTTTTAGTTATGCCAACTGTTGGCAAATTAAATCTAGAGCCTGGTGAAGCCAATCAACCGAAAAGTGGTTACCACTCACAGTTTTCTCATCAAACTGAAAAAGCAGAGCCCGGATATTATTCTGTTTTTCTAGATGATTATGGCATAAAAGCCGAACTTACTGCATCAGAAAGAGTAGGATTTCATCAATACATCTTTCCTAAATCTACAGATTCTCATATTATTTTAGATTTAATGTCTAATATTTATAATTATGATGACAAAAACGTTTGGACTTTTGTAAGAGTAGAAAACAATCAAACAGTGATTGGTTACAGAGAAACAACGGGTTGGGCAAGAACCAGAAAAGTATATTTTGCCATGAAATTTTCAAAACCTTTCAAATCATACGGAAGAAAAAGGTATGAAAAAGTAGAATACAACGGTTTTTATAGAAAATTTAATGAAAATGAAAATTTCCCAGAATTTGCGGGGAGAAAAATAAGAGCTTACTTTGATTTTGACACCGAAGAAAACGAAAAAATTTTAGTGAAATTTGCGCTGTCTAGTGTATCTACAGAAGGTGCTTTAAAAAATCTAGACACTGAAATTCCGCATTGGGATTTTAACAAGGTCAAGGCAGAAACTCAATCAAAATGGGAAAATGAGCTTTCTAAAATTAAAGTAGAAACCATCAACAACGAAGACAAAAAGGTATTTTACACTTCATTGTATCACACCATGCTTTCGCCAGTAATTTATCAGGATGTAGATGGAAAATATCTCGGTCTTGACCAAAATATTCATGAGGCAAAAAATTTTACGAATTATACTATTTATTCACTTTGGGATACTTACAGAGCGCTCCATCCTTTGTATAATTTAATCCAACCGAAAAGAAACAATGATTTTGTAAAATCTATGTTGGCTCATTACAATGAAAGTGTGCATAAAGCCTTACCGATATGGAGCCACTATTCTAATGAAAATTGGTGTATGATTGGCTATCACGCAGTTTCTGTTTTGGCAGATGCCATCGCAAAAGGAACTACAGATGTAGATATAAATCAGGCGCTAGAAGCTATGCAGAATTCTTCAAATTTGAAATATTATGACGGAATTGGAGAATACTTAAAATACGGTTATGTGCCAGAAGATAAAAGCAATTCTTCGGTTTCTAAAACTCTAGAGTATGCTTATGACGATTGGTGTATTGCTCAGGTTGCCAAAAAAACTGGAAAAACCGATGTGCAAACAGAATACCTAAAACGTTCTGAAAATTATAAAAATGTCTATGATGCTAAAACTGGTTTTATGAGACCCAAACTTTCTGACGGAACCTTCAAAGCTGAATTTGATCCGATGGATACTCACGGACAAGGTTTTATAGAAGGAAATGCTTACAATTATGGGCTATATGTACCACAAAATATTCCGAAAATGATTGAAATGATGGGCGGAAAAAACAAATTCTCTAAACATCTAGATGGAATTTTCGATACAGAAATTGCAGATAAATACATCGAAAAAAACGAGGATATTACCAGAGACGGAATTATAGGAAATTACGTGCACGGAAACGAACCTGGTCACCACATTCCATATCTATACAATTGGACTAACGATGCCTGGAAAACACAAGAAAAAGTAAGAATGGTATTAAGAAAAATGTATCACGACAGAGAAGATGGACTTTGTGGCAATGATGATGCCGGACAAATGAGTGCTTGGTATATATTTTCGGCGATAGGTTTTTATCCTGTATTACCTGGCTCTAATGAATATGCAATTGGTTCTCCATTAGTAAAATCTGCGATTGTAGATTTAGGAAATGGTAAAAAATTAATTATCGAAACTAAAAACCAATCAGACAAAAATATCTATGTGAAAAAAATAATGGTAAATGGAAAAATCATAAAAAACCATATTTTGAATTATGAAGAAATCAAAAATGGAGGGAAAATCTTGTTTGAAATGAGTAATTCACATTAATTTTAAGAAACTGATATATTTCATTTTGAGAAAATTATTCCTAGAATAGCAAAAACGTAACTTTGCACTAGCAAAAAAAATACAACTATGGAATGGCTTAAAACTTTACTTTTCCCTACAGAAAACCCTACCGTAATACAATCTATGATTACGATAATGCTAGCAATAGGCTCTGGTGTTTTCTTTGGGAGATTAAAAATGGGAGATTAAAAATGGGAAAAATCACATTTGGTGTGTCTGCTGTAATGTTTACAGGATTAATTCTTGGGCATTTCGGATACCGAATTAATGGCGAAATTTTTGATTTCATCAGAGATTTTGGATTAATATTATTTGTTTACGGAATTGGTTTACAAGTAGGACCGTCTTTCTTTTCATCTTTCAAAGACGAAGGCTTAAAATTTAATATTTTAGCGGTTTCTACTGTACTTTTAGGAGGTATAATCACCTTTATTCTGCACAAAGTAACCGCTCTAGATATAGAAAACTTAGTAGGTATTATGAGCGGGGCTGTTACCAATACTCCAGGTTTAGGAGCTGCAAAAAACACTATAGAAGAATTGAAAGTTCAATTCCCTGATAAAAGCTTTGCAGACCCTACCATAGGATACGCTATTAATTATCCTTTGGGCGTTTTTGGAATTATAGCCGTTATTATTTTCTCCAAAATTATTCTTAAAATTACGCCTTCCGAGGAAATGAAAAAATTCAGAATGGCAAAAATAAATAGAGAAGAGCCTCTTACTCATAAAAAAATGAGAGTTACCAATCCTGATTTTTTCGGAAAATCTCTGAATGAAGTTATTAAAGAAATAGGCTACGAAATTATTATTTCTAGACTCAAACATAGTGGTGAAGTCTCAGTATTTTCGCCTACACTAGATACTCATTTGCAAGACAGAGATGTACTGATGATTGTTGGTAAAGAAAAAGAACTAGATGAATTTATCACCAAAATTGGTCGTTCTTCTACCGATTCATTTATAGAATCTGATTCTGACATCAGTAAGAAAAATATTTTCGTTACGAAACCTTCTGCGGTACACAAAAAATTATCAGAACTAGATCTTTACAATACGTATGACCTAAAGGTAACCAGAGTTTTCAGAGCAGGAAGAGAGATTTTACCAAGACCTTCACTAGAATTATTCTATGGTGATATTTTGAGAGTTATTGGTACCGAACAAGGCATTCAAGAAGCAGAAAAAATTATTGGAAATCAAGAGAAAAAACTTCTAGAACCAGATTTTTTATCACTTTTCGGTGGTTTATTAATTGGTATTATTGTAGGTTCTATACCTTTGATGGTTCCGGGTTTGCCTATTCCTTTGAAACTAGGTTTTGCAGCTGGGCCTCTAATTGTAGCACTTTTAATTTCTAGATACGGTGGAATTTCGTTTATCCATTCTTACATTAATAATGGTGCTATTCATTTTATGAAAGATTTCGGAATTTGTTTATTCTTTGCCGCAGTTGGTATCCACGCTGGAGAAGGATTTTATGAAAACTTCATTAAATACAACGGCTGGAATTGGCTTCTTTATGGTTCCGCCATTACATTTATCCCATTAATAACAATGGTAGTGGTAGGTAGAGTCTTTATGAAAATTAATTTCTTACAACTTGCAGGGATTATGAGTGGCAGCTACACAGACCCTGCTGCATTATCTTTTAGTACCAATTATTTAGACAATGACGTTCCTATACAAAGTTACGCACAAGTATATCCACTAGTAACTATTGCTAGAATTTTCACTGCCAGCTTACTCATCTTATTACTTAGCTAAAAATATCTATCCATATATTATAAAAACCGTCTCTCAAAAATTATTGAGAGACGGTTTTGCTTTGCCCTAATTTATAGAACTATGCCGCCGTTTCAGGAAATCTAGCCTGAGTATATTCTCTAGAAATAGCTGCCTTTTCAAATTTTAATTTTCCAGACATCGTTTCTATAATTACACCATCTTCCATAATATCCGAAATCTTACCGTGCATACCAGAAGTAAGCACTACTCTTTGACCTTTTTTAAGATTTTCAGAGAATTTTTTGTCTTTGCTTTGCTTTCTCATTTGAGGCCAAAGAAACAAAACAAACATAACTACCATAATCAAAATCATGGGCATAAAACCGCCAAATCCACCTGCTCCTGCTTGTAAAAATATTGTTGAAAACATAATATAAATTATTTATTATTTAGATTGAATATCTGCAGTAAAGGTCAATTCTATAGGGTTTTTAGCTACATTAGCATATACCTGAGCTGCCTTATGTACTACTCCGTCAAAGTTAGCAGAATTAAATTTCAAGGTAATTTTACCTTTTTGCCCTGGTAAAATAGGATCTTTTGTAAAATCTGGAACGGTACATCCACAAGTTGGCTGAACGCTAGAAATAATCAAAGGATTTTTACCCGTATTCGTAACTTCATAGATATGCTCTACTACATCCCCTTTTTTGATTTTACCAAAATCAAAACTTGGTTCAGAAAGTGCCAAGCTTGTTTCTGGTTGTTTTTTTGTCTCATCTATGATGCTAGTTTCTGAAACAGGTGCTTGCTGTGCTGCAATTTGTGTAGAATCTACTTTTGATTGTTCTACACTTTCATTTTTCTTACAAGAAACTATCGCTAGAACAGCGAATAAACTTAGTCCTATAATCTTTTTCATGAAATTTGATTTAAAAAATTTTGTTCAAATTTAAACAAAATAATACCATTTGCCTCAATTTAAATGAGAAGATATTGATTATTAAAGAAATTTTAATTTCTAAAAATAACCACTTTATACTCTTGAAAGGTCTTTGGTATATTTATCTAGAATTCCGTTTACGAAAACCTGACTTTTATCTGTAGCGAATACTTTAGAAATTTCTATATATTCATTAATAATTACTCTGGCAGGCGTAAGCGGGAAAAAGTCTAGCTCGGAAATTGCAGCAATTAGAATAATCTTGTCCATCAAAGAAATACGCTCCAAATCCCAATTCTGGAGTCTTTCTTCTACTTTTTTCTCAGTAGAATCCCAATGATTGATGCTTTGCAACAACAATTTTTTTGCAAATTGTCTATCTTCATCATCTTTAATCATTTTAATTAAAGTATGCATTGCGTGTTCTGCTTTCATAAAACCAATGGTTTTTTGCACCATAGAATTTGCTACGTGGAAATCGTCTGCCCAAGACATTTCCATACCTTCTAGCCGATCGTGGAAATCTTCGTTTTCTGCAATGTATCTTAAGAAAAGTTTACCTATAAACTTTTGATCATCATCAAAAGTTAGGGTTTCATCTGTCATATAATCTTGATAACGTTTGCCAGCTACAATACGCTGAAATGTCTTTACTAAAAGATCATCGTGAAGTTCCCAGTTGAGATTTTTATGTTTTGAGGTAAAAGAAAGTCGTTCTTCGTTTTGTTCTAATTGAATAAGAACCTGATTATTAACGAATTTAAGGTTAGGATTAATATCTTCCTCCGTTTTAATATATTTATTTTT